>Ga0265296_1000060_pt1 | contig 244027 bp, 249 predicted proteins | sample MunlanPumphouse1_FD_189073 | JGI IMG/M metagenome (GOLD analysis project Ga0265296, IMG submission 189073) | Groundwater microbial communities from a municipal landfill in Southern Ontario, Canada - Pumphouse #1 | ecosystem: Environmental > Aquatic > Deep subsurface > Groundwater | place...
ACCGCCGCCTGCGTTTCTCTTTCCAGATCAACGATTTCAAAGACCAAGACCGGAAAAACCGGCCCCACTGTTTAGCGCCGGTGAGCGGCGGAGGCGGCGATGTAGTCGCCCCGGTATTCCATGTCAAGCAGTTCTTTCTAGAAGAACCCTCTTCCGCAGCCCGCCCGGAGGCGAGTGAGGCGCGGTGTTTAGCGCCTCATTTTTCTGCGTCAAGTGGTTCTTTTTAAAGAAGAACCAGCCTCTGCAAGTCCACCTCGAAGGCGGCGGAGGCGGCTGTCCAAAGACCCGCTTCTCCGTATCAAACCGGGCTCTTCAGCCATTCCGGGGCGAAGGAAACCAAGGCTTCCAGGCCGCAGAAAACCGTCAGGAGAGGCCCGAGAGGCTTCCCTCTTTTCGTTCCGACGATTCGATCGAAGGCGCGGAACTTAACCGAACGGCCCTTTGGAAGCAAGAACGAACCGTTCCCTTTTCCTGATGGAGCAGAGAGACTTTCGTCGCTGCCGCCCCGGCGTCCGGCCCGTTTCCGAGCGAGGCGGGGATATACGCAGCGCCCCTTTTGTCCGCAATCGGAATCCGCATTTTTTGTGAAGTTTCTCGCAGACCCCGGATTGCTCAAAGCGTCACCGCGGAGGGCGCTATCCTGCCCCTATATATGTACGCAGGGATTCCGCCTCATGGGTGGCCTCGGCAATCTGGCACTTCACCACGTCGCCAATGGAGATCACCCCGGCCAATCGCCCGTCGCGTAGCACCGGCAGATGCCGGATTCGGCGGTCCGTCATCCGCTCCATCAGAATCGCAACGGTCTCTGCTGGCGCGGCGAACACCACGTCGGCACTCATATATGTAGAGACAGGGCGTTCCAGCGCGGCGATTCCGTCTGCGGCCACAGCGCGAACCACATCCCGCTCTGACAGCACACCCACCACCTTGTCTTCGTCACAGATGATCAGGGCTCCGACCCGCCTGCGATCCAGCTCGGCACAGGCATCGGACAGACGCAGATCCGGGCGGATGACAAAGACAGCCTCGCCCTTGTCCTTGAGAATCTCGGCGACCAGCATCGGCTTCCCCTCCCCGGGTATTGCGCGCGGCCGCGGACGGACCGCATCAGACGGGAGGGTCGCTCACATCCGCCCGAGAATCAAACTGATCCGGCTTCGGCGCAAACCAGGCGAACCACGGTCCGATCAGAAGCGCTCCCACCACATAGCCTATGGCGTGCGCCTCCCAGGCGATCTGGAGCCCACCCATACCGGGGACAAAGCCGATCAGACCGACAGCGGCATTCACCAGCATCAGTATCGCCGAGTTCGTCAGGAATCGCCTGTTTGTGAGCGGGACCGGCCCCCTCCCCCTTCGCCCAAGCAACCTCAGCGCCGCACCCATCATGCCGAACACCGCCCCTGAGGCTCCCAGAACCGGAACGGAACTATCCAGATAGAGCAGCCCATAGCCAACGGTCGCGACGGCACCACACATTATATAGAGCAGGAGAAAAACAGCGCCGCCCTTCGTTCCTGGGAACAGCCTGGCGACGGCCGGCGCAAAGGCCAGGGCCGCAAGCGCGTTCATGATGACATGACCCCACCCGGTGTGGACGAACATCGACGTCAGAACGCCGGGCCACCAGCCGCCGTCCACCAACGATGACGACCGGAACGCCAGCGAAAACCCTCCGTCCGGCAGCGTCGTCTGCAAAATATAGAGTGCAGGCATTGACGCGACCAGCAGCACCGCCACCAGCGGCGCATTGAAGATCGGCGGTTCGGAACGGTCGGTCAGGGCGTGTCTCCGGTCGGGTCAGAGCGCTGAATCACAACGATGTTCACCATGGCAAGCGGTTCTTAATAACCATGCTCCAGAGTGGCACACAGGGTCTTGTGCGACCCGCGTCGTTTTGGCCCGAGGATTGCTCATGTCCATCCGTTCCATCCTGCCCCTCGCGGCGGTCGCGCTGCTGGCGCTGCCCGCCGTGGCCGTCGCCCAGTCGGCAGGCTCCACTGGCATGGCCAACTACCAGTCCGGCTACGGCGGCTCGCGCTACACGACCAGCCAGGCCCAGACCGGCTCGACACGCGATGCCAACGGCAACCGTCTGATCGTTGACGGCCTGATCCAGTCCGGTGCCAGCGCCTATTCCCGCCAGTCGGGTGGCGTCGCTTCGGCCTATGCGGGTGCGGGCCAGGACGGAAACGGCACGGCCATTGGCGGCTCAACCGCCATCGGCAACAACCTGAACGTCGTGGTTCAGGGCAACAATAATGTGGTCATCGTCAACTCCCGTCAGGTCAACAACGGCAACGTCAACGCCGGGACCAGCCTGAACGGCACCCTGAGGCTTCCATGAGCGTAGGCTCCATCTCTCGCCGCCTTCGCGTGGCCAGCGTCGCCTGCGCGACAGCGGCCCTGCTCAGCGGCTGTATCTCGGCCACGGCCGATTCCAGCGGGCGCTATGCGACGCCGATCGGCAATGCGCCGGTCACCGCCAACCCGACCCCCTACTCGGCGGCCCTGTACTGCATGGCCGATTACGCGCGCCGCTATAACCTGCCCTCCCCGCGCATGGCCGTCGGCCGGATCAGCGACTACACCGGCACGGTCTCGGCCGACGGCGGCCGCCAGATCACTGGCGGTGCCTCCCTGATGGCCATGAGCGCCCTGGCCAAGTCCGGTGCTCACATCGTCGAACGTTATGACACCTCCGTCTCCGAGATGGAGCTGCGCTACGCCAACAACCGCCTGATCGGCGACCAGGCGGCAGAGGGTGGCGACACCGAATATCGCCGCATCATCGCCGGCCAGGTGCCGGGCTCCGACTTCTTCGTCGTCGGCGGCATCACCGAGGTGAACTACAACATCCGCTCGGGTGGCTTCGACGCGGCCGCCGGTCAGGTCGAGACAGGCACGCCGCTGTCCACGGCCTTCAGCGGCAAATCCTACGTCATGAACGTCGCCATCGACCTTCGTCTGGTCCAGACCCAGACGATGGAGGTCGTCGATGTCGTCTCCTATCAGAAGCAGATCATCGGCCGCGAAATCTCCGCCGGCGTCTTCGACTTCCTGAACGGCAACGTCTTCGACATCTCGGCGGGCGAAGGCGGGCTGGAACCCGTCCAGCTGGCGGTGCGAGCCCTGATCGAGCGCGCCACCGTCGAATTCATGGCCAATCTGTATGGCGCTCCGGGACCGGAGGTCTGCCTGTCGGCCGGACCCGACCCCTTGGGCGGTACGGTCGGCCCGACCGGCGGCTACTATCCCGCCTACCCCAACACGGACACGAACAATGGCGCAACACGAGCGGATCCGTCTCGCTGGCACGATGCTCGCGACGGCGATGTTCGCCGCAGTCGCTACTGACGCCTGCGCGCAAACGCCACCGCCGCCCACAGGCGAGGACGACAGCGTCGTCCTGAACAATCAGCTGCAACTGGGCGATGTCATCGCGGGCCAGACGCTGAACGTGGTCAATGCCCAGGAACAGGTCACGGTCACCACCGTCACCCAGGGCAACACCCTGACCGGTGCTGTCTACAACGGCAGCGTCACGGTCAGCTCGACGCAGGATATGCGCGGCGACTCGGTGGCTCGCACCGACATCAACGCCTCGGGCGACACCTATGGCGTGATCAATGCCACGACCCAGGCCGCCGGCAACTATCTCGCCGCCAGCGGCTACGGGGCCGACGTGACGCTGGACGCGACCCAGTCGAACACCGGCGGTCTGGTCAGCGCGACCACCGAGGTCGGTCCTGCGGGCTCGGCACGGCTGCTCGGCGGGGCCAACGTCAACGCCACGGCCATTTCCAACACCGTCGCGGCTTACGGCGAAGGGGCCTTTATCGACGGCTCCGTCGATCAGTCCTCCTCGGCTACCGTCCGCTCGTTCGGCCGTATCCAGGCACAATACATCCCCGCAACTGCAGGCGTGACCAGCCAGGCCATCGCCAATGCGGTCGAGGTCAACTCCGGCCAGACCTCCGGCCAGAACCTGACGATAGGCCAGCGCTCGACCGGCGATTTCATCGAAGCCGAAGCCAGCTCCAACGCCGGCAACGCCTGGGACCTGGCCGCCCGCGCCCGCGCCAGCGCCAACCAGGCCAATCTGTATAATCAGGGCGGCAGCGTCGTTGTCGCCTCGGATCAGCAGAACGGAAGCTTCGTCCGCTCCTCGGCCCTGACCACCGCCTTCGACTATGGTGCGACCACGGCCTCGTCGCGCGCCGCAGGCAACGATCTGTCGGTCGGCAACAACGACATCTATCTGGAGCTAGACAATACCCAGTTGAACACAGGCGGCGTCGATTCCACTGCCACCTTCAGCGGTACCAATGGCTACGACGTCTATGTCGGGGCCGACGCCGTGGGCAACACCGTCACCGGCTACGGCTGCTCGACCTGCAATGGCTATATGGAAGTCCGCAACACCCAGACCAACGAAGGTGACGTCTCCGCGACGGCCAACACCACCGTCGCCGGGTCGGGCCGCGCCGTGATCACGGGGGCCAATGCCACCGGCAACTCGGCGACCTTCTATGTCTCACGCCCCGGAAATTAACATTCGGTAACTTGCGTCAAGCGTCCTTGTCACCGAAAGGTGGCACAGGACCGTGACAACTTCTTGCCACAGTCCCAGACCTTGACCGGCGCGGCCTCATCGAAGGCCCCTGCGCCCTTCGGAAAGAGACTGTCTTATGCGTTCCCCTCGTCGCCTGCTTCTACTCGTCGCCGCCTCGGCCAGCGTCCTGATCACCGCCGCCCCGGCCCTGGCCCAGGCTCAGGCCCCCACCGATCCGTTCGCCCAGGCGACCAGCGACATTCCCGCAGACAGCAACGTCCGTTTCGGCACCCTGCCCAATGGCATGCAGTACGCCCTGCTGCGCAATGCGACGCCTCCCGGTCAGGCCAGCTTCCGACTGCGCATCGACGCCGGCTCTTTGATGGAAAATGAGGACCAGCTGGGTCTGGCTCACTTCATGGAGCACATGGCCTTCAACGGCACGACGAAGATCCCCGAGAACGACCTGCTGCGCATTCTCGAGCGTCTGGGCCTGGCCTTCGGTGCCGATACCAATGCCTACACCAGCTTCGACGAGACGGTGTACATGCTGGAACTGCCTCGGACGAACGACGAGACCGTCGACACCTCCCTGCGCATCATGCGTGAACAGGTCTCCGAAGCCCTGATGGCTCCAGAAGCCGTCGATGCCGAACGCGGCGTGATTGTCGGCGAAGAACGCCTGCGCAACACCCCTGGCCTGCGCTCCATCAAGGCCCAGATCGGCCTGCTGGCACCCGGCCAGCGCCTGGCCAATCGCCTGCCGATCGGCGACCTGAACATTATCCGCACGGCCCCCCGCGAGCGTTTCGTGGAATTCTACAACGGCTACTATCGCCCTGAACGCGCGACCTTCGTGGCCGTCGGCGACTTCGACGTCGACGTCATGGAAGCCAAGGTTCGCGCCGAGTTCAGCGAATGGCAGGGCAAGGGTCCCGCCGCCCCTGAACCCGATCTGGGCACCGTCGCCCCGCGTGAACCGGAAACCGCCATCCTGGTCGAGCCCGGCATTCAGTCCTCCATCCAGATCAACTGGACCCGCGCGCCGGACCGCAATCCCGACACTGTTTCAGAGCGTCGGCAAGACCTGTTGCGCAGCCTCGGCACAGCTGTCCTGAACCGCCGCCTGGGCGAACTGGCCCGCGCCGATAATCCGCCCTTCATCAGCGCCGGTGGCGGTGAAGGTGAACTGGCCGACAGTGTCGCGATCGCTTCAGTCTCCGCCCAGTTCAATCCCGGCGAATGGAAGCGGGCGCTGGAAACCATCGAGCAGGAGCAGCGCCGCCTGGTCCAGTACGGTGTTTCAGACGCCGAACTTCAGCGAGAAATCACGGAAAGTCGCACCGCGCTGGAGAACGCCGTCGCCGGTGCCGCCACGCGGCGCACGCCTGCTCTGGCTGGAGCCCTGGCCGGCTCGGTCAACGCCCAAACCGTCTTCACCGCGCCTCAGACCAATCTGGACCTGTTCAACGCTGCGACCGAAGGCCTGACCGCAGCCCAGGTCAATGAAGCCATCAAGCCTGTCTTCGAAGGTGGCGGCCCGCTGGCACTGGTCGTCACCCCCGTCGAGATCGAAGGCGGCGAAGCGGCCGTCACCGCGGCGTTAGAGGCTTCACGCCTTGTGCCCGTCGCCGCGCCCGCTGCTCAAGCTGACCTGGAGTGGCCCTATGCCGAGTTCGGTACCCCCGGCACGGTCGCCAGCCGTACCGAAATCGCCTCGGTCGGGGCCACGGTCGTCACCTTTGCCAATGGCGTGCGCCTGACGGTCAAGCCCACCGACTTCCGCGACGAACAGGTTCTGGTCAGCGTGCGCACCGGCATCGGCGAACTGGGCCTGCCTGTCGACCGTATCGAGCCTCAAGCTCTGTCACCGCTGGTCTTCGCGGCCGGTGGTCTGGGCAAGCTTACAGCGGACGAACTCAGCCGCGTCCTGAATGGCCGCATCTATTCGGCGGGCTATTCGCTGGACGGCGATTCCTACGTCCTGTCCGGTGCGACTCGGCCACAGGATCTGCAACTACAGACCCAGGTGCTGGCCGCCTATCTGACCGATCCGGGTCTGCGTCCTGCGCCGTTCCAGCAGATCAAGGCCTTCTTCCCCCAGATCATTGCCCAGCAGATGGCGACACCGGGTGGAGCCTTCGGCCTTCAGGCCTCCGAACTTCTGGCCAGCGGAGACAAGCGCGAAGCTGTGCCGACTGCAGAGGACATCGCAGGCTGGACCAATGAGGAGATGAGCGAGGGCGTTCGCCGGGGCCTGTCCACCGGCCCGATCGACATTGTCATGGTCGGCGACGTCACCGTCGATGATGCCATTGCCAGCATTGCCTCGACCTTCGGTGCCCTGCCTGCGCGTGGTCCCGACCTGGCCCCCGCGCCCGGGGCAGATCAGCGCCGCTTCCCGGCGGGTAACGCCGAGCCTGTCCGACTGACCCACAACGGTCCGGCCGAACAGACCCTGGCCTACATCGCCTGGCCGACGACGGACGCCGTCGACGATCGCACCGCCGCCCGTCAGGCCAGCATCCTGTCCGAAGTCCTCAAGCTGCGCGTTCTGGACGAGATCCGCGAGCGTCAGGCTCTGGCCTATTCGCCCGGCGTCGGTGCCAGCGCCTCGGACGTCTTCCCCGGCTATGGCTCCATCTCCATCCGGGCCGAGATCGCGTCCGACAAGGCCGACGCCTTCTGGACGGCCGTCAACGACATCGTCGCCAACCTGCGCGACACGCCGGTGACCGATGACGAACTGAACCGCGCTCGCCTGCCCGTAATCGAGACCCTGCGCCGCAGTCAGGCGGGTAATGAATACTGGCTGGGTCAACTGTCGGAGGTCGCCGAGAAGCCGGCCAATGTCGAGCAGACCCTCAGCCACATCTCGGACCTGGAGGCCATCACCCCGGCCGACATCCAGCGCCTCGCCCAGCAGTATCTGAAGTCGGATACCGCCTGGCGCGCGCTCGTCGTGTCCGCCAACCCGGCGACCGCTGCTGCTACACCTGCCGCCCAATAGGCAGGACAATCACTAGGACGAAAAAAGGCCCCGGTGGATCGCTCCACCGGGGCCAGTTCGTTTCTCAGGATCGTCGACGAAGCCGACGCTGTATCTCTAGGCCGGTGCGGCTGACCCGCACCTGAACGGGGCATTCACGCCCGTTCAGAATACCCGGCCACCCACGCCACCATCCAGGGTCATGGTCGCGCCGGACACCATGGCGGCGGCTTCCTCGACCCACTCTTCGCGGTAGTCCGTGTAGGTTTCCTCACGGAACATGGTCAGGATCTTCACCCCGGCCCCATAGCGGCGCAGCAGCGAACGCTCGTTGCAGTCGCGCTCGGCCTTCTGGGTCCGGCACTCGACCGTCCCGCCATTGCCGAACCACAGGGCCTGACCACGCTCGCAGCGCATGGTCTCGCCGTGGTCGAAATTGATGTCGCCCGAGTAGTCCGCGATTGTGGCCTGCAGATAGGTCCCGGCGAGGCAGCGATACAGCTCGCCCTCATAGTCCAGACCCACTTCGCGGCCCGCGCGAACCTGTGACGCCGCGTGCGGCACATTGCGCGCATCGATGCAGAAGGCCTGGATGACGACGCGCTTCTCGACCCGACGGCTCGCCTCGAAGGCCACGCGGTTGAGGCGACGTGTAACCCCACCCTCGACGTTCAAGCCGCTGATTGAGGTCGGATAGGGCTGATCGACCGTCACATAGGCGGAGCCGCCCCCACCCCCGCCGTAGAAGCCTCCGCCCGAGCGGGCACCGATGAAGCCACGGCCGGAGTTGGAGTTCGCATTGGAGTTGGCATTGCCGTTCGCATTGCCATTGGCGTTGACGTTCACATTGACGTTCACGCCGAAGTTCCCGCCGCCAAACGGCGGTGATGGCGGCTGGCCACAGCATGACGGGGGCGGAGGTGGCGGCGGCGGTGGTGGCGGGGGCTCACAGCACGGCGGCGGCGGGGGCTCGCAGCCTGCGCCGCATTGCGCCGCCGCCTTGTCGGCAAAGGCCGTCAGGGCGACGAAGCCCACCAGGGCCGGCAGCCATGTCTTGATCCGCACCCGCATGGGCCGACCCTCCAGAAATTTCGCACGCGCGCCGCAAGGGGTGCGGCGCTCCAGCCGGCATCAAGACAGCAAAAGCCTTTCATTTCCGTTGCCTTCGCACGGCCCCACTCCGGCGTAGGTCTTGCGACGCGGCAGCCGGAGGCCGTTTCGATGTTCCATGCCGACACACATTTGCTGATCGATCATTGGACGAGCCTGTCGCGCCGGCCATCGACCACGGCTGGCGTTCCAAATCGCAACAGCTTTCATCCCGATGCTATGGGCCTTCGCCTGCCCCGCCTGTTCATGGCCGAGATCAATGTGGGTGGCTGCAGACTGCGGACCGCCGGCAGCTGGATCGAGTCGTTCCACGGATTGACGCAGAAAGATCGTTCGCTGCTGACCCTGTGGCGCGAAACCTCGCACGCCATGGTCTCGGCCGCCTTGGCTCAGTGCATTCAGGAAGCGCGCCCCGTCGTCGTCAAGGCCGCCATCGGCCTGTCCGGTGACCTGATCGAGGTCACCCTGGCCCCCTTGCGCGGGCCTTCCGGCCAGATCGACCGCGTGGTCGGTCTTTACGCACCCCTTTCGACCCTGGCTTTTGGTGAAGGCGACAGCCGGTTGCTGACGGGTCGCGTCTGCATTGGCGTCGGCACGACAGGCCGCCCGCCCCTTAGCCTGGCCGCCATCCACGGCCGCCGCATCGCCTGAAACCCTTCCCTACTCTGACACCTCGGTCAGATCGTCGATGTAGCGCTTCCAGTTCTGGACGTAGTGCTGGGCCGACACCCTCAACGCTTCGATCTGGCCGGGCTCCAGTTCGCGCACCACCTTGCCGGGCTGACCCATGACCAGACTGTTGTCCGGGATCACCTTGCCCTCGGTGATCAGGGCATTGGCCCCGATCAGACAGTTTTTCCCGATCTTCGCCCGGCCCAGCACCACCGCGCCGATGCCAATCAGGGTGTTGTCCCCGATCTCGCAGCTGTGCAGCATCACCATATGGCCGACCGTGACCCCGTCGCCGATCGTCAGAGGCTCTCCGGGGTCTGAATGCAGCACGCTGCCATCCTGAATATTGGTGTCGCGCCCGATCGTGATCGGATCATTGTCGCCGCGCACGACCGCCCCGAACCAGATACTGGCGCCGGGCTTCAGAATCACGTCACCTGACACAGTCGCGTTCGGTGCAATCCAGTATTCGCCCTTTGGCGGAAGCTGCGGTTTCTTGTCCGCCAACGCATAAACCGTCATGAAATCATCACCTTATTCTTCGTCGATTGGGCGCTTTAACCCATCGTAAACCACGCTAGCATCATTCTGTTGATGCGATTCGTGGTCGCCATTTCGGCCCCGGATCCGAAACCGGATCAAGCCCGGTCCGGTCATAGCCCAAGGAGGACGCGCGTGACGCGTTCCGGTCGGCGGTCTTCTCCGCTGTCAGTCTCCCCCTCGATCAGAGGGCGTGTCTGTGACCCGGGCGGCGCTTGCGACTCCGTCCTCCACTTCCTCCCCACTGTCTCCCCAGGCGATGCTTTTGCGGCATCGCCTTTTTCATGCCTGAAGGAATGAGGCGTCCATGACCAAGCGTGCAGCCATCAAGCGACAGACCCGCGACACCGGCCGTGAACACGGTGTCCTGGATACCCGCCAGTTCATGGACGATGCCAAGGTGAGACGTCTGCCAACACACGCAGGCTGGTCGCCGCTTCCGTCCAATGACGACCGTGACCAGGCCTATCTGAAGACCCTCAAGCCCAAGTCCGAAGGTCAGGCCGAACTCATGGCGGCCATTGACCACCACAATCTGGTCCTGGCCCTCGGTCCGGCAGGCACGGGCAAGACCTACCTCGCCGTTGCCAAGGCCGTGGAGGCTCTGGAAGCCGGAAAGATCGGCCGCATCGTCCTCAGCCGTCCCGCTGTCGAGGCAGGCGAATCCATCGGCTTCCTGCCCGGCGACATGGAGGACAAGCTGGCCCCCTATCTGCGCCCGCTCTACGACGCCCTGTCCGATCGCCTGTCGATGAAGCGGGTCAAGGCCCTGATGGCCGAGGGGCTGATCGAGATCGCCCCCATCGGCTACATGCGCGGCCGCACGCTGAACAACGCCTTCATCGTCGTCGATGAGGCCCAGAACTGCACCTACGTCCAGCTCAAGATGCTGCTGACCCGCTTGGGCTGGCATTCGACCATGGTGGTCACCGGCGACCCGCAGCAGTCGGACCTCTTGCCCGGCATCTCCGGCCTGGCCGACATCGCCGAGCGACTGAAAGCCGTGCCCGACATCTCGGTCGTCAAACTGGCCGAGGGCGACATCGTCCGCCACCCGCTGGTTGCCTCAATGATCGGGGTGCTCTGACCGCAGCCTAGACCAGGTCGGTCACCTTCGGCCCGCTCGCGATCGAGGCCTCTGCAGCCTCGGCGCGGGCGATCCGTTGGGGATCCGGCGCGGCCCCCATCCGGTCGATCAGCTTGAACACGAACGGGTGAAGCGAAATCGACAGCAGGGCAGCAGCCAAGATCAGGTCGTGCGTCTCCTGGCTCATGGCCCCCAGGCTCATGCTCAGAGCGGCAAGGATGAAGCTGAACTCCCCGATCTGGGCCAGGGATGCCGCCACGGTCAGGCTGGTCTTGCGATCCAATTTGAAAGCCGTGGTGATGACCAGGGCTGCCACTGTCTTGCCAACGATGACGATGCCCAGCACGCCCAGAACGGCCCAGGGCTGCTGAACCAGGATCATGGGGTCGAACAGCATGCCGACCGAGACGAAGAACAGCACCGCGAACGCATCACGCAGCGGCAACGACCGCTCCGCCGCATTGTGCCCCAGCGGCGTTCCGTTCAGCACCAGCCCCGCCAGGAAGGCTCCCAGGGCGAACGAGTGGAATAGCTGATAGGCAATCCAGGCGATCCCCAGCGCAATGGCCAGGACCCCGAGCGTAAAAAGCTCCCGCGACTTGGTATGGGCGATCTTGATCAGCAGCCACGGCAGGACACGCCCGCCCACGATCAGCATGAAGGCCACGAACGCGCCCACCTTCACCAGGGTCCAGGCCATACTGAGCGCCAGCGGCCCGGCAGCGACCGCCTGACCTTCTGGAACGACCATCATGGGCAACATGACCAAGGCCAGGACGATCACCAGGTCCTCGACGATCAGCCATCCGACCGCAATACGCCCGATCTCGCCCTTGTTCTGCCGTCGTTCCTCCAGAGCCCGCATCAACACGACAGTCGATGCCACCGACAGGGCAAAACCCATCAGCAGGGCCTCGACGTCCGACATGCCCAGCACGAACCGGCCCAATAGCCAGCCCAGCACTATGGCTGAGGCGATCTGAACCAAAGCCCCCGGCACCGCGACCTTGCGGACCTTCATCAGATCCTTCGGCGAGAAATGCAGCCCGACGCCGAACATCAACAGGATGACACCGATCTCGGCCAGCTGCGGAGCCAGTTCAGGGTCGGCCACAAAGCCGATCGTATGCGGTCCGACCGCAATCCCCGCCACCAGATAGCCGACCAGCGGTGAGAGCTTCAGCCGGTTCGCCAACATGCCGAAGATGAAGGCCAGCACGAAGCCGCCGACCAGGATCAGAATCAGGCTGTCGGCATGCGGCATCGGCGCTCCTTCGATATGGGCAGAGAATTACTCGGTTGTTTAAGCGCTACATTTGGGGCGATGCCGACCTGACGGCAACCCTTTCTGGCCGGGAAACCGCTTCTCAACGCGATCGCACCGTGCATTTCCGCGCTTTTTGCCTCTTCGCGGGCTGCGACGGGGCTGCTAACCGGAGCGCTTCACAATTCAGCGGCCCGAATGAAAATCCCACGCATCGCCTATGCCGCCTTCGGCCTGGCCCTCTTCATCGTCATTTTCGACCAGCTGACCAAGGCCTGGATCATTTCAGGCCTGGACTTGCAGGAGATGGGGCAGGTCACCGTCCTGCCGCCGATCTTCAACCTGACCTGGGTCGAAAACCGCGGCGTCAGTTTCGGCCTGTTCGGCGACGGCTCGGCCCGCTGGTATCTGAGCGTCTTCTCGATCCTCGTAGCCGGAGCCCTGGGCTGGTGGGCTCTGAAGGCCGACCGCCGCCTGCTGATCGCCGCCATCGGTCTGGTCATGGGCGGGGCCATCGGCAATGTTATCGACCGGATCCGGTTTGGCTTCGTCGTCGACTTTCTGGATTTCTCTGGCACGGGGTTCTTCCCCTGGGTCTTCAACGTCGCGGACAGCGCCATTTCCGTCGGTGTCGTCCTGCTGATCTGGGACAGTCTGCGCAGCGAACAGGCGGCCAAGGTTGGCGGCGCCGCCGAAAAGTCGTAATCAAACGCTTCATCCACGGTCTGACATGCGCCCGCCTTGGCTGCGCGATCCAGTCCGACACCGAGAGTGACCATGCGCCTTCGTACCCTGACTATCCTGACCGTAGCCGCGTCCACCCTGGCATTGGGGGCATGCAGCACCCTGTCGCGCAGCGTTGGTCTGGCCAAGGTCACCCCGGACGAGTTCCTGACGGTTTCCACCGCCCCCCTGACGGTGCCGCCGGAGTACGGCCTGACGCCGCCGGCACCGGGTCAGCCCCGCCCTCAGGAACTGGCTCCTGAATCGGCAGCACGCCAGATCCTTCTGGGTCAGCGCCAGGCCGTGACCCGCTCGGCCGGTGAACAGATTCTGGTGGCCCAGGCCGGCGGTGACCGCGCCGATCCCCTCGCCCGCTATGTCGTGGACGATGAGTTCGGCGATCTCGCGCACAAGGAATCGGGCTGGGCCGACCGCATCATGTTCTGGCGTCGTGAAGACCCCGCCAGCCAGGCCGCCACAACAACCCAGACCGCCGACGGTGCCGTCGTCATCGACCCCGCCACCGAATACGCACGTTATCAAGCCCTGGTCGGCAACTCGGGTATCAGCATCGCCCCGCGCCGCGACAGCGGGTTCAAGCTGCCCGGCCTCTGAGCCAGACATTACGCACGACAGAATCAGGCCCGGACGCCACGCGTTCGGGCCTGATTTGATTCTCAGCCCTTGGTCGCCCCAGCCCTCAAGCCCCGCTCAGCCAAGGCCACGATCCCGACACCGCCCATGGTCAGGGCGGCTCCGACCAGTATCTGCGTCGTCAGCACATCGCCCATGAAACCCCAGCCGATCAGGATGGACACCACCGGCGTGGCCAGCAGATAAGGCGTCACCCGTCCCGCTTCGCGTTTCTGGACCAGCCAGAACACCAGGGTCGTGGCCAGCACCGACGACACCAGTCCGGCCCAGATTACACAGGCCCAGACCAGAGCGTCGGCCTGCTGGACCGCCTGCCACTGGCCCGTTTCAAACACCGCCGAGGCAAAAGCCAGCGACGGCAGCGCCACCAGCGCCAGCAGACCTTGCATCTTCAGTGGCGGGATCGAGGTGGTCCGGCGCGCAATGACTGTGGTCAGGGCCCAGGCGCAACTGGCCGCGATCGCCACCAGAATAGCCTTCCAGTCCTCGATCGCATGCGGATCCAGCGTCATCCAGGCCACACCGGCAAAGGCAACGCCCATGCCGATCAGGGCAAACCTGGACAGTCGCTCCCCCAGCAACAGGAAGGCAAAAAGTGCGGTAAACGGCACCCAAAGTTGGGCCGCGACCGACACCGGACTGACGTCCTGGGCCAGCCAGAACGCCAGGTAGATCAGGCCATAGTGCAATGGCCCGCCCACGCCCACGATGATCAGCAGGCTCTTCCAGTTGGGAAAGGGTGGCCGCACGAACGGGATCAGACAGGCCGCCGCCAGGGCAAAACGCATTGCCCCCATCAGCAGCGGCGGCAGGGTTTCGGTCCCCAGCTTGGCCGCGGCATTGTTGACGCCCCAGATCACGACCACCGCGACAATGGCGGCGATCTCGACAAGGGTCAGCGGACTGTGCGGCTTGTCGGGCGTGATCATAGGGACGGCATAGCGCGGCCTGCACCGTGCCGCCCATCACATCGGGTTAGGGGGTGTGACGCCTGTCTGGCTTCAGAACGGAATATCGTCGTTCAGGTCGTAGCTTTCCTTGGGACCGCTCGGCTTGTTCGCTCCGCCGGTCGAAAAGCCCGACGAATAGTCATCGTCGCCGCGCGATCCACCGCCACCGCCGCCGCCGCCCGAGCCACCGCCATCACGGCCGCCCAGCATGGTCAGTTCACCGCGGAACTTCTGCAGGACGATCTCGGTCGTGTATTTCTCGACGCCCGCCTGCTCATATTTCCGCGTCTGCAGCGAGCCCTCGATATAAACGGTCGAGCCCTTCTTCAGATAGTTCTCGGCCACCTTGACGATGTTCTCGTTGAAGATGACCACGCGGTGCCACTCGGTCTTTTCCTTGCGCTCGCCGGTCGACTTGTCGCGCCAGCTCTCGGACGTCGCCAGCGACAGGTTGGCGACGCGCTCGCCGGAGTTGAGGGTGCGGATTTCCGGGTCCTTGCCCAGATTGCCGACCAGAATAACCTTGTTGACGCTACCCGCCATGACCGAATTTCCTGTTGTTGCCGTTAAGACGCAATCACCGATCGCGCCTGTATGTTCTTTTTTTGTTCACGCCGTCAAGGTGCGGGTGCGAGTGCCGCCGGGCGTTGTTCGATCGTCCCGGGTACGGCCAGTCGCCCGTCGCCCGTGCGCGCCATCATGAAATACCGCGTACCGTTCAGCGTCTGGGCCCGGCGTGCGCCCGAGGAGTCGAGAAACAGGAAGCTGCCCTGATAGGCTCCGATCAATTCCGTGCGGGTCCCCCCCAGGTTCAGGAAGCGCTGACGCACTTCCTCCAGGCGCGCGGCGCAATATTCGATCTGCGGCTGGTTGTCGGCCACCTTATTGAATACGGGATCGGAGCCCTCCTCACCCAGTTCGACGACATAGCAGACGCCCTGATCAAACGGGGCCTTGATATCTTTCTCGCAGGCGGCCAGCCCAAACGCCCCGATCCCCAAGGCGACGGCGGTCATGAATGCGGGCTTCATCAGCGCAACTCCGGAAACTGACAACTGCGGTCCTGCTCGACCAGGGTGCTGAAACGGCTGTTGTCGGCGGATTGTTCAACCCGGCCGGCAACCAGACGCACGGTGGTATCCCCCCAGCGGCCGTACTGAGCGTCACCCGGACGCACGCAGGTTCCCGAATACAGCGCCTGGACGCAGGCCTCCAGGCTCATGTTGTTCGAAAGCGACCGCCAGTCAGAGCCGGTGTGGCGCAGGCAGGCGCTGCCAACGCGCGTCGGTCGGCTGGCCGGCCGCTCCGGTTCGGTCACATCGACAGGATAAGGCTCCAGCTCGATCACAGGAAGGTCTTCCACAGGCGGTGGGCCCGCAGGCGGCACGAAGGCGGCCGCCTGGCCGCTCTGGTCAATGCCGACATCCATGGCCTCGGTCGCCAGGCCGTTCTGACGGGCACAGTCCGCCAGATTGGCCATGCCGACGAACTGTCCATTGACGAAACAGCGCAGCTCCCGCTCGGAATCGAGGCCCGGCGCATCCGCGACATCGATGGTCAGCCCGCCTTGGGCGGCCGGGGGCGGTGTCGCAGGCTCGTCGCGGCCGCCGTTCAGCAACAGAGCGATCACCACGGCCGCTATGATCGCTATGCCAGCGCCGATCGCGATCAGGATGCGGTTGTCTTGGGGCATTCGGCACTCACGTGGGACAGGCCCCCAATAACCCTGCCCGACCCCGATGCGTCAACGCTGTTCGCAGACTATCCCGTTTATCCGGTCAATCTGGCGAGTGCCGCCTGATAGTTGGCCAGTTGCGCCGTCAGATAGGCCGGCGCCTGCCCGACCGGCTTGGCCGTTGTCGTCGTGGGGTCCAGCGCCCTGTAAGCGTCGCGCACCGCCTTCATCGCCGCCTGAAGCTTCTCACCCGACGCCTTGATCGCTTCTGGACTGCCCAGGTTCATGCCGCCCGTCAGATTCAGCCCGAAGGTGCGAATGATGTCTTCGCCTGTCGTCGCGCCGATATAGCCTTGTGACAGGCCCAGGCCAGCCAGCGCGTCGCGGCCTGTTTCCCCGGCCGTCAACATCGCCCCGGTCGACCCATCACGCGCCGTGATCGTCAGCCGCTGCAAACCGGCGAACAGGGCCGATGGCGTATCCCCCGCCTGGGCCTTGGCGGTTTCTGTCGTGAGCGTGACCTTCAGCTTGCGATTGGACGCCTGCTCGATCTTTCGCGCGAGGGATTGCAGGGTGTCGCGGGCATCAATGGTCACCGCCACCTGCCGCCCGCCGTCCGCGCCCGAAACATAGAACCGGTCGCCAACCCTCAGCGATGTCGCGTCAGTCAGCGTCTTGGAGCCACCCTGGTCGATCTCGCCCTGCGGCAGGCCCAGCCGATCCAGAATGCTGGCTCCGTCCTTGGCGACAGCCAGGGTCAGGGGGGCGGCCTGGGCCCCATTGCCCTCCCAGTCCCTGCGCCACTCTTCGGCCCCGGTCTGGGCATCGATGCGGGCCAGATAGGCCTTGGTCGGATCGGTCTCCTTGGCCCCCTCGGGCCTGTCGGCCACGCCCGTCACCCAGACCTTGCCGTCGACGACCTTCACATCCGCCGCCGTGTCGTTTCCGGCGGTGCCCACATAGGTCAGCCGGTCCTGCCCCGACGCTGCCAGATAGCCCTGCAACACTGCAACGAAGGCGTCCGTGCCGCCGTGATGGGCCGTATTGACCGTGCCGATGTCCAGGGCCGCATTGCGCGTCGTGCCGGTCAGGATCACCTGGCCATTGGACACCGAAATACCTGCGATCTCGCCACTGGCCGAGCCCAGATCGCGCGACGACACCAGCGTCGGCTTGCCGCCGGCATCCAGGCTGAAGTGTCGCACGATCATCTTGCCGTTCTCGACACCGGCGGAATACAGGTTGGCCCCGTCCACCGCGATGGCGTCCACACCGTCGGTCCCGTTGGTGCCGAACTGCTGCACGCCCGCGCTGGTTGCCACGACGGGCGCATAGATGTGTGCCTGGGTCTCGCTGAAGGCCTGGACATAGCCGTCCCAACCGCCTTGGGCGACGCCGCCGGTCATGGCGCTCTGGGCGCGCCCGGCCACATAGACCATCCCATCGGCACCGAAGCTGACGGCCGTCGCCTCATCGGCCGCCCGCGCCCCGCGTCGCTGGGTCCAGATCTCCTTGCCCTCGGCGTCGAACATCGTGACGAAGCTGTCGGCCACGCCTGCCACATCGCCGCTCTTGCCCGGCTCCAGTGCCCCCGTCACCGAGCCTGCCACCGCGACCCTGCCGTCCGCATCGACCGCGATCGCATAGCCGCTGGCCGTCGAAGCCGCACCCAGCGTCTGGGTCGAGACGACGCGCCCGGCCGAATCGATCTTCATCAGGGCCACATCCTTCTGGCCCTTGATCGGCTGGTTGCCCGGCCCGGCTTCCAGATCTGCGACCAGCCACAGCGACCCGTCCGGGCCTGTGGCGCTGGCCCGGACGGTCTCTACGCCCGCTGGCAAGGCCGTCTGTCCTGCCCTGCCCGGTACCCAATAGGTTTCACCCGGACGCGCCACGGCATCCGGCGCAGTCCCGCCCGTGTCGGTCTGGAACTTCAGCACCTGCTGGCCGCCCGTCGTCCCGCTGGCCTGCACGACGTAGACGGCGTCCGCCCGCTCGCCTGCGGAGAAGCTGACAGTCTCGCCAACACTTCCCCGCACGACCAGCGCAAACTGATCGGGTCCGGGTGGCAGGGTGACCGGCTTGCCGCCCACCGTCACCGTCTTGGGGGCCACGGGGACCAGTTCGCGCCCGACACGGGTCTCAAAGCCGGCGGCCTGCAGCTTGCCGTTGATGTGGTTCAGCACCGCCGTCAGCGTGCGTGGGGTTGCCCCCATCTCGGCCAGATCGATGGACACGGTAGCGTCGCTGTTCGAACGCTTGATCCCGATATTGAACTTCACATCGCCCGCGAAAGCAGGGCTCAGCGCATCTGGCGAACCCTCGTGGATCGGGCCAGTCACGGACACGGCACTGTCGCGCGACACCGCCGCCGTCGTCTTGCTGGTCGCACCCGCCGTCCCTTGCGCCAGACGTATGCCGTCGAAGTCTGCCGAGGTGAGCCAGGATCCTATCTCGCTCAGACCAGAGGCGAACCGCTTGTCCAGTTGGCTCAGTTCCAGGCTACTCACCCCCTTGGTCGCGGCGCGATTGGTCAGGGCGTTCAGGGTATCCAGACCCTGATACAGGGCGAACAGCTTCTTGTAGTCCGCCGACGCCGACCGGACGTCCAGTTGGGCTGCATCCTCGTTGATCAGCTTGCGACCGCCCAGTGCCGCCCGTACCAGATCGCTGGCCTTTGGGGCCTCCACCGTCGTGGACCAGGGCGGAGTGGGCTGCCTGTTCGCTGCCGCATTCGGCGCAGCCGTCGATATGGACGAAAACGTCGTAGCCGACGTGCCCCCGAACAGGCCCAGCAGATAGCTGTTGTTGATCACAGACCGCGTCTCCGTCGGCCAGTCTGGAACCTTGGGGGTAACATGGACTTAACGACCCACAGGAATCGCATACCAGCCCTCTGGCGACACACAGCCCGACTCAGCTAACAAGGGTTTTCGATGCCGTGCCTTCTTGTGCCCTGAACCGGTCTGCCGAAGGAGATTTGCGTCTTGAGTAAGCTCTTCGAACCGCTGCTTTCGCTGCTGTCCCTGTACGGCCTTTCAACCGCGCAGCCAGCCCGCGTGCGCCGCGCCGCCATCCACATCAGCCACGCCGCCCCTCGCCGCCTGAACTGACGCTGTCGCCTACTGGAACAGCGACAGAATGATCTGCGGGGCCTGGTTGGCGATCGACAGGGATTGCGCGCCCAGTTGCTGCTGAACCTGAAGGGCCTGAAGCCGCGCACTTTCCTTGGCCAGGTCGGCGTCGACCAGATTGCCGATCCCCGCCTCAAGCGTGTCCACCAGCTTGCCAACGAAGGTGCGGTGCGCAGAGATTTGCTTGGCCTGAGCCCCCATCGAACCCAGGGCCGAGTTCAGCTGAGCGATGGAATCGTCCAGCTTGGTCAGGGCGTTGGTCGCGCCGGTCAGCGTCGTCAGGCTGTCCGAAAGCGACAGTTCGATGATGGTACCGCCCAGGGTCAGGTTTGCCCCCGACAGCGTCACGAACGACGTCGCCTCGGCATTGGCCAGGAACTTCACGCCATTGGTCAACGAGCCATTCAGCAGATTGCCACCGTCGAAGGTCGCATTCTCGACGGCCGAAGAAATGGCGCGCAGCAACGCCTTGAAGTCGTCGTCAAGCAGTTTGCGCGACTGGGTCTTCAGCGAATCGTCCTTCGCCAGGACGACCTTTTCCTTGAGCTGGTTCAGCAGGTCGGAGATCGATTCGCCGGCCGACAATCCGACATCCGCCAGAGACGTCGCGCGATCCAGGCTGGACTTTACGGCGCTCAGCGCACCCACATCGGCTCGCTGTTGCTGGGCGATGGCCCAGATGGCCGCATTGTCCTTGGCTCCCTGGACCTTCAGCCCCGTGGAAATCCGGCCCTGAACCTCGCCCAGCCGGTCGTTGGTGCGCGTCAGATTCTGCAGCGCGATGGCAGCGGAGGCATTGGTATGGACGCTATTCGTCATCCGACTCGACCCTTAGATGTTTGGATCAAGCTATGGCGCAAGGATGGACACATGGTTAACGCACGATAACCACGCGGATCGCTCCTGCGTGGCGAAATAGAGATGTGCGCTGATCTCAGGCCGTGGTGTCGATCACCGCGCCCGCATCATACTGGTCGGACTGCATCATCCGGACGACCTGTTCGCGGGGGAACTGGCGGACAACTTCGCCGGTCAACCGGTCCATTGTCTTGTAGATGAACGATCCGGCCTGGGGACCTTCCTCAATCACCAGGCGATAGCGCGAGGCCTTTTCGGCATTCTCGGCGGACTTGGAGCCGTTGAAGTTACCGCTGGTTGCCGATCCTCCCGAGACGGGCATGACGGCGGCGGTGGTCACAGCGGCTATGGCGGCATTGTTGCTCATGTCTCCCTCCGCCGACCTTTCGTCGACGGCTTCCTTCAAAGGAACTGGTTGTCGGGATTACTGAATAGGGTGGTCGGGCGGAGCCGGAGCCCCGCCCTTCCAGGTGGCTTGTTCTTAGCGGAACAGGCCCAGCAAGATCGAGGTCGAGGAGTTGGCGATCGACAGAGCCTGCACACCCAGCTGTTGCTTGGTTTGCAGCGACTGCAGTCGTGCGCTTTCCTTGGCCAGATCGGCGTCCACCAGATTGCCCACACCGGCGTCCAGCGAGTCCTGGAGCTTGCCGACGAAGGTCAGGTGGTTTTCAAACGCCTTGGAGCCCGTGCCCAGCTTGGACAGAGCCGTCGAGACGTTCTTGATCGAAGCGTCGACCGTGGCGATCATGGTGGTCGCATTGGCCGCCGTATCCAGAACGCCGGCGGCTGCGACGGTCACGATCGTGCCACCCAGCGACAGGTTCTGTTGAGCAACGTTGATGGTCGACGAGCCCTTGGCATTGGCCAGAGCCTTGAAGCCTGCGGTTCCTGCGTTGATCAGGTTCGTGCCGTCGAAGCTGGCGTTTGCCACAACGGTCGTGATCTGATCGCGCAGGTTGATGAAGTCTTCGTTCAGCGAAGCGCGAGCCGAAGTGCCCAGGCTGGTGTCCGAAGCGGACAGGGCCAGGGTCTTCATCTGCGTCAGCAGGTCCGAAATGCTTTCACCGGCCGACAGCGCCACATCGACGGTCGACTGACCGCGTTGCAGCGAAGACTTCACAGCGTTCAGCGAGGCGGACTCGGAGCGCTGGCTCTGGGCGATCGCCCAGATGGCACCGTTGTCCTTGGCAGAGTTGATGGACTTGCCGGTGTTGATGCGGTTTTGAGTGGTTGCCAGTTCAGCGTTGGTTTTCTGCAGGTTCTGCAGAGCGACCATTGCACCGACGTTCGTGTTCACGCTGTTGAGCGCCATGACGATATTCCTTGTTTCAAGGTGTCCGACGCCATTTTGGCTGCCGGGAACATTTTGTTCGAAACCTCTTCAGCAAGGACGGGACCATCGGGTTATCGATCGTGCCAAACCGGTCGGCGCTGATTTCATTACGGTACTTCTTGTTTACCACGTCCGCGACCCGGCTGAATGTGCCGGGTGTCGGCAGGTTTTGCCGGGTCACCCTGCACATTGTGCCGCTTGGCCCCTACCGCCAGCGATCCTGAAGCGCCCGTTCAGCCATCAGCGTCTCGACCGCCAGGGCTCGTGACGCCTCGCAGGCCACCAGTTGCGCCCCTCGCCTTACATAGGCAGCATCCAGGTCTGCCCGCGTCGGCCGATCCGGCAACACAGCCAACTGACAAGGTTGCACGGCCTCATCCGGCAGGGTCAGTCGTGGCGGTATCACAGACGGCGGGCGAGAGGCGGCACAGTTCGCGGTCATGATCGCGCAGCCGATCGGCACGACCAGCCTCGAGCAGGATTTCAGCATCATGGGCCTGTTCCGTCCTTCCCAGTGTGCGAGCCGTCGTTGCGGCGACCACATTCAATGTCTGATGATGGCGTGTCGTCCGACGCGCCTGCGCCTGCGCGCCCTCGACCTCCAGCCGACGGGCGGACAGGTCGCGGTCCAGCGTCTCGGCCCGTGTCTCCACCGCCTCAAGCCGCCGTCCGGCCACGTCAAAGGGATCCCAGCGCAGGCCCAGCCCTCGCCCGATACCGACAGCCAGTACGACGACCACCAGCACCATCAGGCCCCATCCCCAAGGCGTCAGAGCACGCAACACCCCCGGCATCCTCATGGGAACACCTTGCGGTCCAGCTCGAAATGCGGCCCGTCGCGCAGGCTCGGCCAGTCTCCGCCCCAGACGATGGGCGTACCCTGGCGCATCGCCGCCGCCTTGAAGGCTGCGGCGATGCGCGGATACAGCGGCCAGTCCCAGCGGACCTGACCGTCCACCAGGGCCGCGACATCGACCGCATGCCCTGTCAGGTGCCGCGACCGCTTGGTCCGGCTGGCGCCCGCCCGGAGCAGCGCCGCCTGACGCTCGGGCGTCCTCAGGCCCTCCGTCACCATGAAATCGACCGGCGACAGGGCGATCGCCTCGCGCACCAGGGCCACCAGCCGTGGATGTACCCCCTCCAGCCGCACCAGCGACCGCTTCGACAGACCGAATCCCATCAACGGCCCCCATCGTTCACACGCGGCGGCAGGCTTCTCAGACCCACGATCAGTTGCTGGGCCGTCGGCGCGACCAGATACAGCACCAGTGTCAGCGCCAGCAGCGCCATCAGCCCTTCCGCCAATCTGGGCGCGGCCTCGGGCGGCACCACGGCGATGAGACGATCCAGCAGCAGCCAGCACACGGCCGTGCCGACATAGACATACAGCCTGCGCCACAGCCATTGCCCCTCGGCCAGGGTCGGTGGAGACGTCTTCGTCAGGTCGCTCATCGTCCATCCTCCGGATCGAACAGGCCGACGGCGCTGCGCCAGCCTGGGCCGTCGCGACCGTTCAGGTCATGGATGTGCAGGTCTTCGTCACTCAGCCGACGGGGCGTGTCCCAGGCCTCGACATCCAGCAGGTCGGTGTCTTCGCGCATGCGCCTGCGGGTCATGATGCGGCTCATCCGACGGCGATCAGCCAGACGATGCCGCTGCCGCCCGCACCGCCCTGTCCGCCTACGCTGACCCCGGCCCCGCCGCCGCCACCGCCGCCACCGGGACCACCTGCTGCGCCGGCCCAGCCCGTGCCGCTGGTCGCCGCACCACCGCCGCCTCCGCCGCCGCCTGCCCATTGCAGCAGGATATCGCTCGGGCCGCTGCCTGCCGTGCCCACCGCTCCGATCCCACCCGCGCCCCCGGGACAGGTCGCGGTGCAAAGACCGCCATCACCGCCCGCGCCACCCGCTCTCGCGATACCGCCGGCGTCCAGCCCGCCGCCCGCGCCGCCGCCGCCCGGCGCATCGGTCCGCCCAAAGCTGCCGCCCGCACCGGCCGTTGCACTGACGCTGGACGCCCCGCCCGGATTGGTGCTGGTGGCCCCCAGCCCGGCCGATCCAGCAGGACCACTGGCGCTCGTACCTAGTCCCCCGCCACCGCCCCCGATGGCCTTCAGAAGGGCCTGCGAGCCACGGTAGACGATGCTGCCGCTACCACCCCCGCCGGGTCCGGCCACACCACCCGCGCCTCCGCCGCCGACCACGACGTCCAGCCCCGCCGCAACCCGCGCCGCCGACCAGCTGGCAAGGCTGACGCCGCCTCCACCCCCGCCTCCGCCGCCGAAGCGCGCGCCAGAGGCACCAAACGCCCCGGCCCCGCCGCCACCGCCCCCGGCCACCACGATGGCCTCGACGCTTCTGGCCCAGCTCGGCACGGCATAGGGGCCGCTGGCGTTGAACACCGTCACCTCGCGCCGACCCACGCCTCTGGGCAGGCTGACCTGACCCGTCGCCCGGTCCACACTCAGCGCCTCATGCCAGGTCGTCCCGTCCGCGCTGACCTTCAGCGTCAGGTCGTCGCCCCCGATCAGCCCCAGCTCGGCCCGGCCGGAAAACCCGCTCTGGAACAGCAGCGACAGCACATCGCCCGCCGCCTCCTTGTTGAACGTCAGCCTCAGATCGCCGTCACCGCCCGCCCCGCTCTCCAGCGCGGTCCACAGCGCCTTGTTCACCCGCGCCGCAAAGGGATTGGTCGCATCCGCCGTGTTCAGCCCCAGTCGGCTCAGTCCCTGCAAGGCCCGCAGACGCGACCCCAGCGCCACCCAGTCGCCGCCCGACCGCACGATCAGCTCGCCGGCGTCCTGCACTAGGGCGATCAGCCCGTTTTGCACCGGCACCTCGACCCAGCCGCCCATGTCGGCCCGGACCACCGTCCCCACCGCCCGCGCCGCCCAGTCCGCCCCCGTCCGCCCGGCGGGCAGCACATACAGCGCCCCCTCCTCCGGCGACGCAGGCTGAACCGTCATCGTGCGGCTGACGATCAGCGTCTGCACCAGGGCATCCAGCCGCGTCAGCGCCTCGTTCAGGGTCACGTGTTTCTGCATCTGCCCGGCCGCCAGATACGGCAGCTCCAGTCGGGCGGTTCGGTCGGCGCTCATGCGATTATCTCCGGGGGAATGTCGGAGATCAGTCTGCGCCAGCCGCTTCCTATGGCGGTCTCATGACGCTGCTCGCGCCCAATCCGGAATATAAATCAAAGACTTGGAAGATCTGATAATGCGGACAATCGCCGAACTCTCAGCACTTGGACGCTGCCCGCGAAACGCGCGCTTGACTCATTTAGACGTTTAGCTAATTGTCTTATCATGTCCCAGGTTTTCCGAGCCCTCTCCGATCCGACCCGCCGCCGCGTGCTGCAACTGCTGCGGCAAGGGCCGATGAGCGCGGGCGATCTCAGTGACCGGTTCGACGTCTCCAGACCGACCATGTCGGCGCACTTCGCGGTGCTGAAGGAGGCCGATCTCGTTCACGCCGAAAAGTCCGGAAAATCCGTCATCTATCACCTGAAGCTCTCGGTCCTCGAAGAGGCGCTGCTGGGCTTCGTTCACTCATTCGGCCTGGGCGAGGACGCGCCAGAGCCCAACAAGGAGACTGCAAAATGAAAAAGGATGTGATCACCGACCTGGCCTGGGGCGGCGGCATACTGGTCCTGGCCCTCATCGCGTCTTTCGCGCGACACCAGGGCTACATCGACCATGATACGACGACACGCATCGTGCTGGGCGCGACGGGGCTGATGGTCGCCTCGTTCGGGAACCGGATGCCCAAGAGAATGGTGCCCAACGCCCGCGCCCGTCAGGCGACCCGCGTCGGCGGCTGGTCGCTGGCGATCAGTGGCCTGATCTATGCTGGACTGTGGGCCTTCGCGCCCTTGAACGTGGCGCTGATCGGCGGGTGCGGTGCCATCATTCTCGGCATGGCCATCACCTTCGGCTACTGCCTGTCGCTGCGGGACAGGGCACGAAGCGCCTGATCATCAGGCCGCCCGGCGCATCCCGCCCCGCACCTCGTCGGGCCGCAGGGTCAGCACCCGCACGCCGTCCCTGGTCACCGCAACCGTATGCTCGAACTGGGCCGACAGCTTCCCGTCGGCGGTGACCACGGTCCAGCCGTCGTCCAGCGTCTCGACCATCCGGCGGCCCTGGTTCAGCATCGGCTCGATGGTGAAGGTCATGCCTTCCTTCAGCACCAGCCCCGTCCCCGGCTTGCCGAAATGCAGCACCTGCGGGGCCTCATGCATCTCGCGCCCGATGCCGTGGCCACAGTATTCGCGCACGATGGAATAGCCCGCCCGCCGCGCATGCCGCTCGATCGCATGGCCGATGTCGCCCAGACGCGCGCCGGGCTTTACCGCCAGTATGCCCCGCCACATCGCCTCGTATGTCGTCTGCACCAGCCGCCGCGCCGCAGGCGACACCGCCCCGATCAGATAGGTCTTGCTGGAATCGGCGATGAAGCCGTCCTTCTCCAGCGTGATGTCCAGGTTGACGATGTCCCCGTCCCTCAGCACCTCGTCCGCCGAGGGCACGCCATGACAGACCACGGCATTGATCGAGCTGTTCAGCACGAAGCCATAGTCATACTGGCCCCTGCTGGCCGGCCGCGCCTTCAGCTCATCGACGATGAAGGCCTCGACCCGGTCGTTGATCTCCAGCGTGCTCATCCCCGCCAGTGTCAGGCTGTCCAGATGGGCGAAGACCTGCGCCAGCAACCGCCCGGCCTCGGCCATCAGCTCCACTTCCGCCGGCGTCTTGGTCACGCCGCGACCGGCTCCGCCACAGGTGCATCCACCCCCGCCGCCTTCAGCTCGCGCGCCACCAGATCCTGATAGCTCACACCGGGATTCATCTCGCACAGCATGCCGATCCGGATCCAGAACGCCGCCTGCCCATTGATCGACCGGCACGACACCCGACTGGCCCGCCGCAGCTGCTCGTGCAGCTCATCCTCGATGTTGACGATGCCCATGGGGTGGCCCTGATATATATACGGTTCGTATGCGATATATATCATTCTCTCGCAGCGGCGCAATCTCGCGTTCAGATCGGCACGAACCGCGCGCCTAATCCAATCGGCAGCCGTCCCCGATCAAAGATGCGTTCGCACAGGGGATCACCTCCAGCAGAGTGCCAGCATCATCGAACCTCGCCACTACTCCTTCCGATGGGCGGCATCTTACTTCAAAGAACAGCCCCCTCTCTCCTCTCCCCATAGCGCGGACATCGGAAACGTCGCAGGTTTCAAGCTCCGTTCGCTGTAGACGCGATGCAAATGCGGTTTGGTCGTCGCCAAGCGACGTCAGGCTGCACTCTCCCCCCGAAGCCCTGACGGTAAGGCAATCAGTCACCAGCCATTCGGTTGCCAAGGGCTCGATCCAGTAGCCCTCGGGACCTGTGCAGTTGATCTCATAAATAAAAGCGCCGCTTGTACCCTGCCCGACCAGTCGTCCCTCCTGAACCTCGCAGGCGATGCCTGCAGAGGACGCCATGCGGACATAGTGACGGCGCGTGTTCCTGTTGGCCGGAAGCTGGCAGGCCGTGGATCCCCTTGTCCGGGCGTTCGCTGCAAGGGCCAGGCAGCTGATAGAGCGATACGGCGGTCCGATAACGATAAGGCCCGGGTCGTCCGAGGCGCAGGCCACCTCGTAGTGCGTAGCACCGTTTGCATCCCGGCCAAGGACGACGCCATTCGTGACTCGGCAGTCCGAACCTGCGCGATCGACGGCTGCCTGTGCGGAGGCGACGGCGCTGGCATCGCGGGTTATGCGACCGCGCGTCGTGGTGCCAAGTTCACGTGGACTTTGCGCGATGGCTGGCACGGCACCAACCATCAGACAAACACATAGCAGAAGTGTCATACGCATGCCGCGTACCCATCATGGTCTTCTCGAACGACAGATCATCTACTGCAATCCTTAGTCATGCAAATACACCACCCGCTTCAACTGCGGATCGCGCGCCACCACCTCCATGTGCCGCTCATGCTCGCCTGAGGCCTTGGCATCCGCTTCGCGCGCCTCGACCCAGTGGGTCTGTTCCATCTCGGCCTGCAGGGCCTTGGCGGCCAGCAAATGGCCCTGGAAGAAGAAGTCGACCGCGTCGCCCAGGATCGGCACCTCGCCCGTCGCCGTGTCGACACCCAGATAGCCGAACATCTTCAGCAGGGTCATCGGCGACGCCTTGGCCCGGACCGCCTGGGTCAGCAGCCATCCCCCCGCCCCCACCGTATAGACGGTGCCGACGATCGGGATCCACGTCAGCAGGCCATCCAGCCCGATGCCGAACGGCCCGATCCCCACCGCCCGGTCCGACAGCTTCTTGATGCCCTCGACATTGGCCCAGATCTTCTCGATATCGCCGATGGTCCGCTTGGCCATTCATTCGTCTCCTGCCGCCCCATCTCCTGCCGCAAAGCTTCCAACGCCCGATGACGTCACCCGTTCAACCGGACCTGCCCGCACGCCCTCCTTTCGCACGGGGCGGCCTGGCCTGGCGCATCGCCGAAGTCCTGATCGGCCTCGGCCTGTTCGCCCCGCTGACCCTGGCGGTGGCGGCCCTGTCCGGCTCGGGCCACCGCTGGATCGACATCCTGGCCCAGTTCACCGCCCCGGCCCTGACGGCCACGGTCCTGCTGACTGCTCTCGTCGCCCTCGCCCGCCTGTGGCGCGCCACCGCCTTCGGCCTGATCGTCGCCGTCACCCTTCTGGTCGCCGTCTGGCCCCAGTGGTTCCCGGCCCAGCCCCCGGCCCGCCCCGGCGCACCCGAACTGACCCTCTATTCCGCCAACGTCCACTATTTGAACACCGACATCGACCGCATGCGCCGCTCGATCGATCAGGCCGATCCCGACATCATTGTGCTGGTCGAACTCAGCCTCCAGACCGCCGACGGCATCGAGGCCCTGCTGGGCGACTATCCGCACCGCGTCCACGCCACCCTTCCGGCCCAGATGCGCGGGCCGTCGCGCTCCATCATCGCCTCGCGCTATCCCCTGACCCAGGTGCCGACCTTCCCCGACCTGCTGCACGATGTCGCCGCCGTGGCCCAGACCCCTCTGGGGCCAATCAACATCGTCGGTGTCCACCTGACCCGCCCTTGGCCCTATGAGTTCCAGCACGGCCAGGTCATCCAGACCGAGAACCTGGCCGACCTTCGCCGCACGACCACCGGCCCCATGATCGTGGCCGGCGATTTCAACAGCGTCTCATCCGCCCGCATCGGCCGTCAGGTCCGCGACGAGGTCGGCCTGCACCCGGCCCCCGGCATTCTGGGCACCTGGCCCACGGCCCTGCCCCCCGTCTTCGGCATGACCATCGACCAGGTCTACCGCTCGTCCGACCTGACCTTCACCCGTCGCCGCCTGGGTCGCCCCAACGGCTCGGACCACGCCCCGGTCATCACGACCTTCACTTTGGCGCAGTGATCAGCGCCTTCAGCCGCGCCTCATGCCCCTCGGTCGGGAAATCGTCCGCGATCCAGCCGTCCTCGAACGCCTTCAGCACCCGCCCCGTCTCCGGCCCCGGCTCCAGCCCCAGCCGCGCCAGCTCCCGTCCGCCGACCGGCAGCCGCGGCACGGCCCAGCGGTCCGCCAGCGCCAGCAACTGCCGCGCCGCGACTGCACCATCCGTCGCCTCCGCCCACCGCCGCACCACCGCATCCTTGAACCCCGGCCGCCCCTGCCGATACATCGCTGCCCGCGCCGCCTGATCCGTCATCTCCAGATCGACCACTGCCCACGCCCGCGCCGCCGCCGTCAGCCGGTCGCGCACCGCGTTGGACAGCCGCAGCCGCACCGCCACCGCCTTCACCACGTCCTGATCCGGCGGCAGCAACGCCATCAACCGCATCTCGCTCTCCGGCGACCGCTCCACCATCGCCTCGAACGTCGCCAGATCGGCCACCTCCGGCAGCACCTGCGCCAGCACGCCGGCCTCGCGCATCGCCGCCACGGCCCGCCTCGGGTCCGGCGCGGCCAACAGCTTCAGCATCTCCTTGGACACCCGCTCGGCCGACAGCCGCGTCATCCCCTCGGCCAGGGCCGCGCAGGCAGCCATCGCTTCGTCATCCGGCTCCCCTCGCCCGTACCAGGCGTAGAAGCGGAAGAATCTCAGGATGCGCAGATAGTCCTCGCGGATGCGCGTCCGGGCCTCACCGACAAAGACGATCCGCCCCTCCGCCGCGTCCGACACCCCATGCCCCGTCGGGTCGAATACCTCTCCGGACGCATCGGAATACAGCGCATTCAGCCGGAAATCGCGCCGCGCCGCATCCTCGGCCCAGTCGTCGGTGAAGGCCACGGTGGCATTGCGCCCGTCGGTCGAGACGTCCTGCCTCAGGGTCGTGATCTCATAGGGTTTGCGCCCCGACACCGCCGTCACCGTCCCGTGCGCCATGCCGGTCGGCACGGCCTTCAGCCCCGCCGCCTCGATCGCCGCCTTGGTTTCCTCGGGTTTCAGCGTCGTGGCGATATCCACATCGTCGATGACTTGCCCCATCAGGGCATTGCGCACACATCCACCCACGAACCGCGCACAGCCCGGCCCGCCCGCCGCCTCCAGCGCCGCTATCACCGCGCGCGTCGCCGGATCGCTCAGCCAGTCCTGTCCGGTCAGCCGCACGCTCACGCCGCATCCTCCCCATCGGCCACGACGACATCCTCGCCGTACAGCCGCACCCTCAGCGCCCGCACGATGCCTGCCGTCACGCCCCAGATGTAGCGCTCGCCGAACGGCATGGCCCAGTACCACCGCCTCGGTCCCGTCTCCGGGTCATAGTAGTCCCGACGGTGATTGGCCCCGTCGATCAGGAAATCCCACGGCACCTCGAACACCTCGGCCACCTCGTCCGGCGACGGCCTCGTCTCCGGCGCGCGGTTCAGCCAGCCGACCACCGGCGTGACCAGAAACCCCGTCCCCGTCTCATAGGCATCGCCCAGCCCCAGCACCTCGACCGCGCCGGGGTCGAGCGCCACCTCTTCCCACGCCTCGCGCAGCGCCGCCTGAACCGCCGTCTCGCCGGGGTCCAGCCGCCCCCCCGGAAAGGCGATCTGCCCGGTATGGCTGGCCAGGGTGTCGGACCGCCGCGTCATCAGAACGGTCGCCCCACCGTCATGCGCGATGATGGGGATCAGCACCGCCGCCGCCCGCAGGGTCCGCTCTTCGCGCACCGCATCCGGGTTCAGGTCGAAATCGGACCGTGCGGCCCCGCCCTCGACCGACCAGCTATCGACCGGCAGCAACCGCGCCTTCAGGTCCGCCTTCAGCGCCTCTCTACTCATTCGGCGCTCACGGGACCCAGCACAAAGGCCTGCCCTTGCGCCCGCACGATCCACTGCCCGCCCTCGACCTCGGCCGCCTCGACCAGTTCGTAGAAGACCGACCGCGCGATCCGCGCCCACAGATCGGCCCGCACATGCACGCGCGGCGCGGGCTCACCCGTCACCGGATCGGTATCGACGACGATGGGATGCTCCGGCCCCGCCTCGACCTCGTCGCCGACATCGGTGGTGAAGGTCAGCCGATCCGCCTCGATATCGACCGCCACTGCCCGGAACGGCAGATCCTCGACCGTGATCGACAGCTTCTCTCCCGGCGTGACCAGCACATAGCCATCCGCATCCTTGCGCAGGATGGTTGAGAACAGCCGCACCAGCTCAGGTCTCCCGATGGGCGATCCCTCGTGCATCCACAGGCCATCCCTCTGGATGACGATATCGATGTCGCCGCAATGCTCGGGGTGCCACAGATGCACCGGCGGAATGCCCCGCCCGGGCGCCTGCTTCGCTGCCGCCGCCACGGCGGCCAGTCCGGTCGGATTGTCGGATGAGGTCGGCATGCTACCGATCTAGGCCCGATCCCCCCGCGCCGAAAGCCCTGCGACCGTATCTGACGTATCCGCATGCCAGTCTGGCCACGATGAACTCGCCAACATCGAAGTCAGAAACGGCACCAGGTGGACTGAGTGGACTCAGTGGACTCTGTTTTCAGTCGGCCCGCACGATCCCGGAAACATCCCCCAGTCCCCGCCACAGCAGCCGCCGACCATCGACCGGCCCGGGCATGACGACGTCTTCGACCTTCCGGAACCCGAACCGTTCGAAGTACGGCACGTCTCCAACCAGCAATATGCCCGCCGCATCCCCGGCCTCGGCAAAGGCCAGGCACGCCTGCACCAGTTCGGCCCCCAGCCCCCCGCGCCGGTTGCCCGCCTCCACAGCGATCGGCCCCAGGAACAGCGCCCTCTTGCCTCCGACCGTGATGGCCCACAGCCTGACCGAGCCTATGACCGCGCCGTCCTCCCGCGCCACAAAGCCCGCAACCACCGACGCCCGCTCGCGCAGCCGCTCCGCTGTCTTGGCAAACCGGCCCGGCCCGAAGGCGGCCAGAACCAAGGCCTCGACCGCCGCGGCGTCCGCAGGTGTCTCGGTCTCGATACGAACAGGGGCTGACGGCGTGTCGAACATGGGCGTGGCGCCTAAAGCCCCGCGCCGCGCCACGCAATGGCCAATCAGCCGACCTTGCTGAAATCCGGTGCCCGCTTCTGGCTGAAGGCCATGAAGGCCTCCATCGCCTCGGGGCTCTTCATCTGGCTGCCGAAGGCCTCGCCCTCTCGCTGCATCAGGGCCCACAGGTGTTCGGCGTCCCGCATCAGCCGCTTGGTCTTGCGCAGCGAGTTGGGGGCTCGCGCGGCCAGCCTGCCAGCCAGTTCCAGCGCCGTCGCCTCGACCTGCTCGCTCGCCACCGCCCGGTTGGCCAGGCCCCAGGCCACGGCTGTGCGCCCGTCGACCGGCTCGCCCAGGGCAAAGATTTCGAACGCCCGCTGATGCCCCAGCACCTGCGGCAGCAACAGGCTGGACGCCGCCTCCGGAGCCAGCGCCAGATTGATGAAGGGCGCCGACAGCAGCGCATCCTCCGCCACCACCACCATGTCGCAATGCAGCAGCAGCGTCAGCCCGATCCCCACGGCCCGCCCCCGCACCGCCGCCACCGCCGGCTTGTCCAGATCGGCCAGCGCCTTGAGGAACTGGAACACCGGCATATCCAGCGGCTCACCCGCCTGAGATCCGATCGCGATGAAGTCGGCGATATCGTTGCCTGCCGAAAAGCTGTCGCCCTCGGCCCGGAACAGCAAGACCCGCACGGCATCGTCGCTCTGCGCCCGCTGCGTCGCTTCGGCCAGGGCGGCATACATCGCCTGAGTGATGGCATTCTTCTTGTCAGGCCGCGCGAAAATCACGCTCAGGATGCCGTCGCTCAGGTCGGTACGGATGTGGTCGGTCATGGCTCAGGCCTCCTCGATGTGGGCAGCGGTCCACCAGTCCACGCCATCGGCGTCCCGGGTCCGCTCAGCACGACCCTGACGGGCCAGATAGTTCAGATGCGCGATCGCTTCGCCCGTGGCCATGCCCCGAACCCCGTCGCCGATGGGGCGCGCAAACAGGCTGCCGAACACGTCCACCGCCCGCTTGGGCTCTTTCAGCGATCGCTCCAGCCGCTTCAGCGACATCTCATGCCCCCGGATCAGAGCATCCAGCCGCATGTGAACGCCATAGAACGGCTCGCCATGCGACGGCAGGATCAGCGCGCCCTCCGGCAGCACCGTCTTCATCCGCTCCAGCGAGACAAGCCAGTCCCCAAGCGGATCGGCCTCCGGCTCCGTGGGCCACACCGAGACATTGGAGGATATGCGCGGCAGGATCTGATCTCCGCCCAGCACCACATCGTCGCTCTCGCGCCACAGACAGGCATGCTCCGGGCTGTGCCCCTCGCCCACCACCACGCGCCAGTCGTGACCGCCTATGCTGATCCGGTCACCCTCGCTGATCCGCATATAGCCAGCGGGCATCGGCGACACCGCCATACCGAACCGCCCGAACTCGCGCCGGTAGGTCTCGATCTGGGTCTCGTCCCAGCCCGCCGCGCGATAGAAGGTCTCGCCTGCCTTCGGGGCCGTCTTGCCGGTATCCGACACCAGCATCCGCGCCGTCACATACTCCAGCCGCGTCATCAGAAGGGGCGCATCGAACCGCTCGCACAGCCATCCCGCCAGGCCGATGTGATCGGGATGCATGTGGGTACAGATCACCCGCGTCACCGGCCTCCCGCCCAGCGGCCCGCTCAGGATCGCTTCCCACAGCCCCCGCGTCTCCTCGATCGCCAGACCGGTATCGACAACGACCCAGCCTTCGCCATCCTCGATCGCGAAGACATTGATGTGGTTCAGGGCGATCGGCATCGGCAACCGCATCCACAGCACGCCGGGTGCGACCGGGGTTGCCTCTCCCGGGTTTGGCAAAGTGGCAAACGGATAGGTCAGGCCGCGCATATCGCGTGCCTCGTCTTTTCGCTCCGTTACGACGACGCCGTCCGCCAAGTCCGTCTCCTTTGAAGACCCTTGTCTAGGCCTAAACCGAATCGTGCGCCAGACACAGCGCACTTGACCCAGACGCCATTCCGCCTGACGCTGACCACAGTATGGATTTCCATCGGTTCGGAGCTTGACCGTGTCTCATTCTCGTCTGTTCACCGCCATCATATGTGGCCTGACACTGAGCTTAGGTGCCGCTCAGGTAGCCAATGCCCAAAGTCCGGGGGGCGGCTCGCTCCCAGAGGCCGGCGGGCGCGCTGCACCGGGCAACCCTTCCGATCCCATCAATGCGCGTGGGACACGCGACACGTCCGCTACGCGCCTTCGCGGCGCAAGACGTGAGCGTGCAGCGCCCGCAGCGCCCACCGCCGAGCAGATCACGGCTGGCGCACAGGCTTTGGCTACCGCCTCAGGCCTGGCCTGCGAAGTCACCCAGGCCACTCTGCTAGGGCAGGATCAGCAGCAGCAACAGATCTATGAGGCAGCCTGCGCGACTGGCCCGGGCTACATCATTGTCGGTTCCACTCCCCCTTTGGCCGTCGACTGCCTGGAGCTCGCCGGTACGGCCGCAACGGCAAGAGCTCGTAACCCGGAGGCCAACGTCGGCCAGCAATGTGCCCTGCCAGCCAATGACAATGGCCTCGCCGTCATCGGCGGCTGGGCCCGCGAAGCGGGCGTGACCTGCACCGTCGATCAGGCCTTGGCGATCGGCAAGAGCATGGGCGGTTCCATGATCTACGAAGTCGGCTGCGCCAATGCTGACGGATACTGGCTGGAAAAGACATCCACAGGCTGGGATCTGCAGGAATGCATTCAGGTTCAGGCTTCCGAGGGGGCCTGCAACTTCACAACACCCGCAGAACAGGCCGCCGGCTTCCGAACCAAGCTGGCGGGGACAGACGCCGCTGCCTGTGATGTCCAGACCGTTCGGCTGATGGGACGCAATGCCAACGGGCGGTTCTACGAAGCCAAATGCGGCGCAGGTGACGGTTACATCGCTCGAGTCAACAACGAGGGTGTCACGCAACAGGTTTACCCATGCGCCACAGCTCAGAACATCGGCGGCGGCTGCCGGCTGACCACGACCGCAGCGGCCGCGGCACCGACCGAGTAGTACATCCCGCTTCCCGTTTCCTCACGCCCTCCGGAGTCCGCTCCGGAGGGCGTTTTCACATCCGGCTTCACAGAACGCCCCGATGCGACGTAATCAGGGCGGATGCGCATCGCCACCTGGAACGTCAACTCCGTCAACGCCCGGCTCCCGACCGTGCTGGCCTGGCTCGAGGCCGCCGCGCCAGACGTGGTCTGCATGCAGGAAATCAAATGCCAGGATGAGAAATTCCCGCGCGAGGCCTTTGAGTCGCTTGGCTACAACGTCGAGGTCCACGGGCAGAAGAGCTACAATGGCGTCGCACTGCTCTCGAAACACCCGGTCTCGGACGTCCGCCGCGGCCTGCCTGGCACCGACACCTCCGGTGTCGAGTCCGACTTCGAGCAGGCCCGGTATATCGAGGCCCTGGTCGAGACCCCGCGCCCTGTCCGCGTCGGCGGCCTGTATCTGCCCAACGGCAATCCGGTCGGCACCGAAAAATTCGCCTACAAGCTGTCGTGGATGGACCGTCTCCACACTCACGCCCGCGATCTGTTGGCTCAGGAAGAAGCCTTCGTTCTGTGCGGTGACTACAATGTCATACCCACGCCGCAGGACGCCAAGACGCCGGACGCCTGGCTTGGCGATGCCCTCTACCAACCCCAGAGCAAGGCTGCCTTTCGCGCACTGAAACACCTCGGACTGTCCGAAGCCGGCGAACTGGGCCAGCAGCCGCCCGGCACCTTTACTTTCTGGGACTATCAGGCCGGGGCCTGGCAGCGCGACAACGGCATCCGCATCGACTTCCACCTGCTCTCGCCCCAGGCCGCAGACCGGTTCCGGGGGATTGAGACCCACCGTGACGCCCGCGACATGGACAAGCCCAGCGACCACGTCCCCGTGGTCGTCGATCTGGAGGACTGAGCATGGCCGAGGCCCTGCGCCTGGTGCTTCTGGTGGCGCTGGCGGCAGCGGCACTGACCACCGGTGCCCTCGTCCTGGCCTGGTGGATGGAGCCTCTGCGCCGCATGAAGCGGGCGCTGTTCAAATCACTGGCGGCATCGCCCGAGGCCGAGGCCTATTCTCCCGCAGAAGGCCGCGCCGCTGGCCTGGATTTTGACGGGGCGCAGGTCAGCGTCCTGTGGAATCGCGGCGGCTCGGGCCTGGTCTACGACTTCCACGAAATCGAGGGCGGTGAGATCATCGTCGACGGGCACGTCGTGGCCCGCGTGCGACGCGGCGAGACCCGCAAGTCCCTCGACATCCTGGCACCCGATGCTGAACAGGTCACCCTGCGCCTGCTGTTCGACGACGCTCGCCACCCGGAGTTCGAGCTGGCCCTGTGGGACGCGACCCTGCCGGTCCAGACCAGCTCACCGGGCGAGGCCCTGCGCCTGGGCCGGCGCTGGCTGTCACATCTGGAAGCCCTGCTGAAGGGCTAGCCCACACGCGACGCCAACACCTTGCGCAACTGCCGCCCCACCGCCAGTGGCCGCCCATCCTGGGCCCAGGCGGTAGCATCTTCGACCGTCCAGCCTGCGTGGCTGTCGCGCGAGACAAACTCGAAATAGGTCCAGCCGTCCGGGGCCGCATCCTCGGGCACCGGGCCAAAGAAGTCATAGCGCAGGTCGGCCGTGGCCGAGACGGCGGGCGGCGGCGGCAGCATGGTCCAGTAAACCGGAAAGGTCGCATCCAGCAGAAAGGCCAGCCTCGCCTCGTCCAGTGGTCGGCCGTCCACCGTCCGCATCCAGACCCCCATACGGTCGGTGGTGTTGCGCCCGAATAGCTGGATGCCGCCGACGAACCGATGCTCCACGTGATGCAGGAAATGCGGCGCAAACCCGTCGCCCATTGGCGTCAACGGCTGGTCGAGCAGTGGCGGAGGCACGATGGCCGCGGCGCGAACCTCGGGGCCGTCCCCGGGACTGCCGAAGGTCACCTGGGCGCTCATCGCCAGCCGGTCTCCCTGCCCGGCCCGCACCGACGTATAGACCGCCGACCGTCCGCCCCTCAGCTTCTCGCTGGTCAGGGTCAGCGGTTGGAACCGGGCCCCGACCAGGAACTGGACCGACACGCTCCGCAGCGGCTGGGTTATCTCCAGCGCCTGACGTGGGGCCTTCATCGCCAGCGCGCTCATCAGCCCGCCGAACGGCGCGCCCTTCTCACCTGGCCAGCTCCGCGGTGCGTTGGAGAAACCGGTGGTCAGATCGGCCGTCAGACCCCCCGCGCCGTTGGCGCTCAAGGTCAGGGCCTGATCCAGTGTCTGTTCGGTCATGGGATCACTGCAAAAAAAGACGGGCGGACGACGCGATGTCTTCCGCCCGGAGGTCGAGGGGATCAGGACGCGTCGCGCAGGTGATGCGATATGTCCATAGCCAAAAGCAACTTACCTTGTCCGTTCCGATTGGCAACCCTCTTGCAAATCCCCTGACGCAGGGTCACTTTCGTCCGTATGGGACGCACCGCCGACTATTCACGCCAGAGCTGTTCGATCGCCGCGACGCTGGAGGTCATCGGCGACCCCTGGACCCTGCTGGTCATCCGCGACGCCTTCAACGGTATCAGCCGCTTTGAACAGTGGCAGGACCGTCTGGGCGTCGCCCGTAACGTCCTGGCGGCGCGGCTGAAGTCGCTGGTGCAGCACGGCGTGCTGGAGCCTCGCCTGTATTCCGAACGTCCGCCCCGCAACGAATACGTCCTGACCGCCAAGGGCAAGGATCTGTACGGCGTCATCGTCACCCTGCACGCGTGGGGGGCCAAGCATGTCTATGGCGACACTGACGCCGGCATCACCATGCGGCACAAGACCTGCGATCACGACCTGTCGCCGCGCATCGCCTGCGGCCACTGCAATGAGATCGTCAAGCCGCGGGACATCCAGCTGATCCGCGCCGAAAACTGCGCCACCGTCGGTGACGTCATGCCGCGCGAAGCCGCCGACTGACCTCACGCGTTCCAAACTGCCGTCCCCTGCACGATCTGTATCCTTTACCTGAAGGCCACGTCTCCATGTCCGATCCCGTCGTCATCGTCTCTTTCGCGCGCACGCCCATGGGGGGGTTCCAGGGAGCCTTCGCCACCACCAAGGCTACCGACCTGGGTGCCGCGGCGGTCAAGGCCGCCGTCGAACGCGCCGGTCTTGCGCCCGAGAAGATCGAGCAGATCTACATGGGCTGCGTCCTGCCCGCCGGCCTCGGTCAGGCTCCGGCACGCCAGGCGGCCCTCGGTGCCGGTCTGGGCCAGCATGTCGAGGCGACCACGGTCAACAAGATGTGCGGCTCGGGCCTGCAGGCCGTCATGATGGCCTCCGACAGCCTGATGGCGGGCAGCGCCGACGTCATCGTGGCCGGCGGCATGGAATCGATGACCGGCGCGCCGTATCTGATGAACAAGCACCGCGGCGGGGCCCGCATCGGCCACGACGTCATCGTCGACAGCATGATGATGGACGGGCTGGAGGACGCCTATTCCCCCGGCAAGCCGATGGGCTCCTTCGCCGAGGACACTGCCAGGACCTATCAGTTCACACGCGAGGCCCAGGATGCCTATGCGGTTGAAAGTCTGACCCGCGCCCGCGCCGCCATCGCCTCGGGGGCCTTCAAGGCCGAGATCACGCCCGTAGACGTCGCCACCCGCAAGGGCACCGAGACGATCAGCGAGGACGAACAGCCCGGCAAGGCCATGCCGGAGAAGATCCCTGGCCTGAAACCCGCCTTTGCCAAGGACGGCACCATCACCGCCGCCTCCTCCGCCTCCATCTCTGACGGCGCTGCGGCGCTGGTAATGACGCGCGAGAGCGTAGCCAAGGCGTTGGACCTGCCGATCGTCGCCCGCATCGTCAGCCATTCGGCTCATGCCCATGAGCCCGGCCTGTTCACCACTGCCCCCGTCCCGGCCATCCAGAAGGCGCTTAAGAAGGCCGGCTGGTCGGTCGAGGACGTCGATCTGTGGGAGGTTAACGAGGCCTTCGCCGTCGTCCCCATGATCGCCATGCAGGAACTGGGCATCGACCACGCCAGGCTGAACGTTAACGGCGGCGCGACCGCCCTCGGGCACCCCATCGGCGCGTCGGGCGCGCGCGTTCTGGCCACCCTGCTGGGTGCGCTTCAGGCGCGCGGCGGCAAGCGCGGCGTGGCGTCGCTGTGCATCGGCGGCGGCGAGGCTGTGGCCCTTGCGGTCGAGCTGGCCTGACTGCGGCGGGGCATGTCGCTCGCCATCAGCCGCGCCAGCGCGGGGCCTCCGGTAGTCAGGATGATCATGAGCGACTCCCGCAATTGCGAATCATTTGCAGGTTTGCGCAGAAGTGTTGGTCGTGGCAAGCCCTCATTGTGAAGCGGGAGATCACGCATGCGTGTCGATGGAAAACTGGACTACCTCGAACTCCCCGCCGACAGCACCGGCACGATCAAGGCCTTCTATGGCGCAGCCTTCGGCTGGACGTTCCAGGATTATGGCCCGACCTATGCAGCATTCAGCGAAGGTCTGGACGACGGGTTCGATGCCGATGAGGCAACTCTGAAAGCCCCCCTGCCCGTTCTCTATGCCACCGATCTGGAGGCGGCCGTGTCCCGCGTCACGGCGGCGGGCGGCACCATCGTCAAGCCGATCTTCGACTTCCCCGGCGGACAGCGCTTTCACTTCCGCGATCCGGCCGGCAACGAACTGGCCATATGGTCCGAGCCGAAGGCGACGTGACCACGGCGACCATCGCCAAATCCTGTGGCGATTGCGGACTGTGCTGCAAGCTGATGGGGGTCACGGCCCTGGCCAAGCCTGCGGGCAGATGGTGCCGCCATTTCAGCAAGACCAGCGGCTGCGCCATCTATGCCGACCGCCCGGATGATTGCCGCGTCTTCAACTGCCTCTGGCTGCTGACCGATGCGCTCAACGAAGCGTGGAAACCCTCCGTCGCAGGCTTCGTCCTGCACAGCGAGCAAGGCGGTGCGCGCTTGATCGTCGAGTCCGACCCCGCTCGCCCGCACGACTGGCGGCGCGAGCCCTATCAGTCGGCTCTGCGTCGATGGGCCGAGGCTCCGGGCCAGGAGGTGCTGGTGTTCGCCGGGCTGCGCGGTGTCCGGCTGGGCCCGACGGATGCCCCGGTCAGGCGGTCTGCGGCCTAGCGCACATCCACCGTCTGGCCGATCCGCTCGGCCAGAGCCTGATCGGCTCCCTCCAGCGACATGATCCAGACGTGGATTTCCTTCGGCGCGGTCTCGCGCTGGAACAGATGCTCCATGGCGTGACGCGTGCCGCCCTGATTGGCCACGACCGTGGCGCGGCCTCCGACCTCGGCCATCTCGCCGGAATAGATGGGAAACTGCGACGATGGCCCGGCATAGATCATGGCGAAGGATTTATCGCCGCGCTTGACCGTGTAGATCTTGAAGTTCGGGCCGGGCCGTCCCGTCTCGATCCGGAAACCGGGCGGCAGTTCGATGGAGAACGGCAGGGCGGCGATGGCCGCCGCATCCAGCACCGTCGCGGCCGGAGCCGGAGCCGGAGCAGGCGCGCTCGTCTCTGCCGTCGCCGATGCGGCTGGAGGTAAGGCTGCCGATGAAGGCGTCGCAGCGGGCGGCCGGGCAGCGGTCGATGCCGCGGCGGGAGCCGGTGTCACGATCGGCGGCGGAGGCGGCGCCCCCTCGGCCCTCGGGGCGGCCGTCACGGTCGGTGTCGATGCGGCAGGCGAGCGACTGGGTACGGAGCCGAGCGCGCCGGGACGGACCGTGGTCGAGGGCTGGGCTTGAGCCGGGGCACCGTTCAGGCTTCCCGTGATATCTGGCGATCCCGCTGGCCGTGCCGTGGCGGGTGCTGGTGTCTGCGTCGCGGTCTGAGCATGGACCAGGGCCGGAGAGGCGGCGAGGATGAGGGCGGCGAAAGCGATACTTTTCATCTAGCCAATGTCGCCCTTCAGCCCGCGAACGGCAAGGCCCTCAGCGCATAGGCGACGATGGCTGTCACCCCGGCGGCCACGACCGACAGGGCGACGAACCAGGCCAGCCGCTTCCACAGGGGACCGGGCGGCTCGTCAGGTGTGGGCGGGGGGACGGGATCAATGATGATAGCCGGCATCCTCGTCGATCTTGCCGCGGAAGACCCAATAGACCCAGGCGGTATAGGCCAGGATGGCAGGGAGGATCGCCACCACCCCCACCAGCATCAGACCCAGAGCATTGTCCGGGGCCGCAGCCAGGCGGAAATCGACGGCGTAGGGCACAATGTAGGGGGTGAAGCTGGCGGCCAGCCCCAAATAGCCCGACAAAAACACCAAAATCGCACCGACGAAGGGCAGCACGTGCGACGACCGCTGCACCGAGCCAACCAGCAGGATCAGTCCCGCCAGACCCAGCAGGGGCACAGGCAGGAGTGGCCCCAGCACGCCCCAGTCGAGCCCGAACCCCTGCGTCAGGTCGAAGCCCCAGCGCAAGGCGATGCGTGGATGCACGAACAGTGTGGCGACACTGACCGCGGCCAGCAGACCGGCCGTGCACGCCGCGCTGATCAACGACCAGCGCTTGGCGTCACCATGCAGATTGTCCTTGGTCTTCAGCATCAACCAGGTCGCGCCCAGCAGGGCATAGCCCGCCACGATCCCGGCCGAGACCAGCAGCGTATAGGGCGTGAACCAATCGAATGGCCCACCCGCAAACTGTTGGTCGGCTACAGTCACGCCTTGGATGAAGCCACCCAGGATCAGCCCTTGTGCCGCAGCGGTCAGTATCGACCCGCCCGCGAACATCTGGGTCCAGAATTTGCGACCGCGCTTGCGGGCCCTAAAGCGGAACTCGAACGCCACGCCGCGCAGGATCAAGCCTGCCAGCATGAGCAGCACAGGCAGATACAGCGCCGGCATCAGGACGGAATAGGCCAACGGGAACGCCGCCAGCAGCCCCCCGCCCCCCAGCACCAGCCAGGTCTCGTTCCCATCCCAGACGGGCGCGATGGTGTTCATCATCACGTCGCGCTCGCCCGGCGACTTGGCGAACGGAAACAGGATACCGACCCCGAGGTCAAACCCGTCCAGCATGACGTACAGCAGCACGGCGGTGGCGATCACCCCGGCCCAGATCAGTGGCAGGTCCATCAGCTTTCGTCTCCGGGAATGCCACCCTCGGCATCGGCGGGGGCCTTGGCCAGGGCCGAGCCGGGCGCGCGGTCCTGGCGCGGATCGGGTTCCGCCAGCGCCGCCTTGGGTCCCTCGGCCATCAGCCGCAGGATGAACAGAGCCCCCGCAGTGAACACCAGCGCATAGACCAGAACATAGACCGTCAGACTGGTCGCCACCTCGGCCGCCGTGACGGGCGACACGGCGTCACGCGTCTTCAGCACGCCATAGACGACCCAGGGCTGGCGCCCGACCTCGGTGACCATCCAGCCGGCCAGCACCGCAACGAAGCCGCTCGGCCCCATGGCCACGCAGAACTTCAGGAACCACCGGCTCTCGAACAGCCGCTTCCGCCAGATCAGCACAGCTCCGACGCCACCCAGGGCGATCATCAGAAGACCCAGGCCCACCATGATCCGGAAGCCGAAAAAGGGGATGAAGGGCGGCGGCTGATCCTCTCGCGGCCAGGCGTCCAGACCCTGGATGACCTCATCCTTCGGCAGGTTCTGGATCATGTTGCCGATGCCGGGGATGGACACCTCGAAATGGTTCTTCTGCGCCTCGCGGTCCGGGATACCAAACAAGTGGAGCGGCTGATCCGCCCGCGTCTCCCAATAGCCCTCGATGGCGGCGGTCTTGGACGGCTGATACTTGTGGGCCACCTCGCCCGACCAGTGGCCAACGACCAGTTGCAGCGGCGCAGCCACGGCGACCAGGCCGATGGCCATGACTAGGGCGATCCGGCTCTCGGTCCAGGCCTTGCTGCCCCGCTTCTCTTTCAGCACCCGCCATGCCGACGCTCCGCCCACGACCAGTGCCGTGGTCATGAAGGCCGCCAACAGCATGTGCACCAGCCGGGACGGGAAGCTGGGGTTGAACACAACCTGCCAGAAGTCCGTGGCCTGGAACCGGCCATCGGCCATGATCTCGAAGCCCTGGGGCGTCTGCATCCAACTGTTGGCCGACAGGATCCAGAAGGCCGAAATGGTCGTCCCGATTGCCACCAGCACCGTCGCTGTGAAGTGCAGTTTCGGCCCGACCTTCTTCCAGCCGAACAGCATGACCCCCAGGAACGACGCCTCCAGGAAAAAGGCTGTCAGCACCTCGAATGCGAGCAGCGGCCCGATCACCCCGCCCGTGAGGCGAATGAACTCCGACCAGTTGGTGCCGAACTGGTAGCTCAGCACCACGCCCGACACGACGCCCATGCCGAAGCTGAGGGCGAAGATCTTCACCCAGAACAGATACAGGGTCTTGAAGGCATCCCGCTTGGTCCAGAGCCACAGCCCCTCCAGCACCGCCAGAAAGGCGGCCAGCCCGATCGTGAAGGCCGGAAACAGGATGTGAAATGCGATGGTGAAGGCAAACTGCATCCGCGACAGCAGAAGCGCGTCGAATTCCACGGTGATCGCCTTTTCAAATAACCCTACGACAATTGCGGCTTTATACCCGTCGAGCCGCAGAGTCCATGAGCGTACGGTCGCGCGGCGGAAGGTCGCAAAGCTTGGCTGTTGATAATCAGGCGGCGGGCAGTTCGATCCAGAAGGTCGCACCTTCGCCCGGCGTAGAGATCACGCCAATACTGCCCCCCTGCAGCTCCACGAGGCGCTTGGCCAAAGCCAGGCCGATGCCATGGCCCTCGATGGTGGATCGTTCCAGTCCCAATCGATTGAAAGGCTCGAACAGTTGCGCCTGTTTCTCGAGCGACAGGCCGGGCCCCTGATCGCTCACCTCAACCCGCACGGCATCATGGACCCGGCAGGCGCGGAAAGTAACGAGGCCGCCGCTGGACCCATATTTCACGGCATTGCTGGCAAGGTTGGTGATGATCTGGTTCAGACGCTGAGAGTCGGCCAGCGCAACCAGCCCGTCGCCCTCGGTGACCACCTCCAGCCTGAGCTCTGTCGCTTCGGGCCGCAGGGCTGTCGCGCGACGTACATCTTCAAGAACACCCGGCACGTCTGTGGGCCGCAACTCGACACGGACATCCCCGGATTCGGCACGCGCGACATCCAGCAGGTCGTGCGCCAAGGTTTCTACCTGACGTGCCGTCTTCACGACCATGGCAGCCATTTCGGTCTGGGTGTCGTTGATCGGCCCCAGTTGCCCGCCCTGCCACAGCTCACCGATGCCGATGATGCCACCGACAGGACTCTTGATCTCATGCGCCACATTAGCCAGCAGGCGCGACTTGGCCGCAGAGGCCTTCTCGGCCCGAACCTGACCCAGTTTGGCGCGATCCGACAACCGGTCACGCTCTTCCAGCAGAGCCGCCACAAGCATGATCGGTAAATAGCCCAACAACACCAGCAACTGCGCCATCAAGGCCTGGTCAGCCCGGCTGAAATCGCCTGCGAAAGGCCCGTGGCCTTTCATGCTGCCCCCGACCGCCAGAATGGTGATGATCAGAAGGGCGGCCGTCACCCCAAGCATGCGCAGGCGCACCGCGATCAGCAGCAGGATCGGCAGGATCAGGAACGACAGCTGCACATCCAGATGGACGAAGACGATCCAGCTGCCCACCGATAGCAGCGCCATCAGCACCGCCGCCTCCAGCGCGACGGCGGGCGCTCTTAACCGCGCGATCTCCCGTTTTGTAAGCGACAGGCCGAAACTGCCGATGATTGCGATGCTCAGGGCGTGACCGAACCACCAGGTCTGAGCGCTTTGAATCGGATTGGTCCCGTCCAGCAGATATAGTGCGCCACTGGACAACAAGGCGGCAGGAATTGGCGCGACCAGAGCAGCCCCAAGCAAGAACCGCGTCGCGCCTTCGACGGTGGCCAGGTTCAGCGTCGGTGCGAAACGCCGCGCGATCCACACCGCCATTGCGACGTCCAGCATATTGGCTGCCGTGAACATGGCCGTGTGAGCAGTGTCGTTACCAATAAGGAAATTTCCCGCCGCCATGCCCATGGCGATCAGGCCCGCGAAACTAAGGTCGTACATCCGGCCTGTGGACGTTCGCAGCCACACAACCACGGCCAGTCCCGCCGCTCCCCAAAGCGGAGCAACCAGACCGACGGAGCGCGCGAAACTGATCGAGATGACCACCATCACCGTCACGGCGATGGCGGTGAATACCGGAGCCATGGTCTGGCGACGCCGTCTCAGACTGGCCGCCTCACGCGCCAGCCTTGCCGCTGCGACCTTATCTGCCGCGGCGACGGGTGCGCTGTCGGATGGGGCGAGCACGCGGCTCATGGGCATGGGACGGTTCCGGTGGACGCAATAAGAACCAGCCTTAGCCGTCGTCCACTAACATCCCCTGAAGGATCAGTTCGCCGATGCAAGCACCTGATTGAACTCGCGCACTGCCGGTGCAGGACCGCCAGGATGATCCCAGACCGCACTGCTGACAGCGACGAAGTCCGCACCCGCCTTGGCCAAGGCTGCTGCGTTCTGGGGTGTAACTCCCCCAATCGCGACGCACGGCACTTCGACCGTCTCCTGCCATATAGTCAGGATTTCCGGGTCAGGACGGTGGGTCGTCGCCTTGGTCGTCGTGGGATGGAACGCTCCGAACGCCACATAGTCTGCGCCAGCCTCGGCTGCATCCATCGCCAGTTCGCGGCTGTCGTGGCATGTGACGCCGATGATGGCTTCCGGTCCCATGATCCGCCTGGCCTCGGCCAACGGCATATCCGATTGCCCCAGATGCACGCCGTCGCAGCCCGACCGCTTCGCCAGATCCGGCCTGTCGTTCAGAATGACCGCGACGCCACGCCGCTGGGCCACCGGCAGTATCGCCTCAACCGCAGCCAAAACTCCGGGGTCGTCCGCCGCCTTCAACCTGACCTGCAGGGCGGCAACATCGCCAGCGTCCAGGGCGTTCGCCAAGGTCAAAACAAACGCTTCCAGGTCCGGGATCGCTGAAGGCGTTATCAAATACAGCCGACAGGGCGGGCGGGCGGGGATCAAAGGTTGTTTGGCCATACAGGGCAGTTGCGATGCGACGATGTCCGCGTCAACCCGCCCCGCTGCGAACGCCTTGCATTCGCCTTAACGTGCCTGCTATAGCGAACCATTCGCATCACCAGCCGGGTTTCGCCTGTCGTGTACGTCTGCAACTGCAATGGTCTTCGCAAACGTGATGTGGCCCTGGCCATCGAGTCTGGTGCCTGCCGTCCACGCGACATCTTCACGCGCAACCAATGTCAGGCCCAATGCGCCAAATGCGTCTGCGAAATGCGTCAGATGATTCAGGAAACGCAGCAGGCGTTCGCCATGGCCGCCGAATAGCCAACGGCAATGGCTTTGCGCGGAAAAATCATTCGCAATATCAATGTGCTGATAAGTAATCGCAAAAGATCACAGGCCTTTTTCCTGTGATACAACTGTCTGGCTAGGACGGGATGCGTCCGGGGCCGTCGGCTCCACACCCGCCCATCGAAAGAGACAAGGCCATGAAGGGCGATCCCGCGATCATCCGCACGCTCAATGCAGTGCTGACCAACGAACTCACTGCCGTGAACCAGTATTTCCTGCATGCCCGCATGTTCGAAAGCTGGGGCCTGAAACACCTTGGCCAGATCATTTACGACGAGTCGATCGGCGAGATGAAACATGCCGACATGCTCATCAAGCGCATTCTCTTTCTGGATGGCCTGCCCAATCTTCAGGATCTGCACAAGTTGAAGATCGGCGAGGAAGCAGTCGAATGTCTGGGGGCCGACCTTCAGCTTGAGATCGACAGCCGCGCCACGACTGCCGCAGCCGTGGCCCAGTGCGAGGCCGCCGGTGACTTTGTCAGCCGCGACCTGCTGATGCGGATTCTGAACGACACCGAAGAGCACATCGACTTCCTGGAAAACCAGCACCACCTGATCCGCCAGCTGGGCGTGCAGAACTATCTGCAATCCGCGATGACCGAGATCAGCCCGGACAAGTCCGCCACCGGCAACTGATCGGCGGAACCGCAACGCCGCCTAGCCCATTGTTCGGTCAGCAACAGAAGGGCTGACCATGACGGACATTGCAGAATTCGTGGACGACGCGCGCGACGCGGCGCTGGATTTCGTCAATGGCGACGAGCGCGACATGGGCCATGTCGTTCTGGGGGTCGTGGTGACGGCCGGATTCGCCTTGGCAGCGACCTTCCTGGCCAACAAGGCGTTGCAACCGCGACTTTCGGCCTCGGACATCCGCAGCGGGGCCCGGCCCGTGACGGAGCGTCCGCGGGGAGCCATGAGCATGATCGTGCCGGCGGTCTTCTCGGCGACCAGCCTGTCGGCCGTCCGCGTCTGGAACGGGCCGAAGAGCCAACGGCGGACAGGCACCCTGGCTCTTTGGGCCGCAACCCAGGTGGTCAATGCGATCTGGCTGGCGGCGCGCCCGGCGGGTCGAGGCTTCCAGATCGCGGCGGCCATGGCCTCGGCGGGCATGGCTGCCGCTTTCGCTCATGAAGCCCGCAAGCTGGATGAAGGGGCAGGCAAGATGGCCTCTCCGATCGGCGGCGCGACCCGCCTGATGAACAAGGTCGAGGACAAGCTTTCGGACGACCATCGCACCGTCCACTGACGGACAGCGCCTTGCCGTAAGCCCCGGCTTCCTTTACGGACTGCGCCCGCTCGTGCGCGCCACAAGGGCTGCGCCAAAACCTTTTCGAGACACCGATGAAGATCAACGGCAACACCATCAAGCCCGGCATGGTTCTGCAGGTCAACGGCGGCCTGTGGGTCGTGACCAAGGCCAGCCACGTCAAGCCCGGCAAGGGCGGGGCCTTCGCCAACGTTGAGGCCAAGAACCTGGAAACCGGCAACAAGCTGAACGAGCGTTTCCGGTCGGAAGACAAGGTCGAACGCGTGACGCTGGAGCAGAAGGACTTCTCCTACCTGTTCGACAACGGCGACAGCCTGGTCTTCATGGACGACACCACCTACGAGCAGGTCGAACTGCAGAAGGACTGGGTCGGCGAAGATCGCATCGCCTATCTGCAAGAGGGCATGAAGGTCATCATCGAGACGCATGAAGACCGCCCCATCGGCTTGTCCCTGCCCGACCAGGTTACCCTGGAAGTGGTCGAGACCGAGCCGACGGTGAAGGGCCAGACGGCGTCGTCGTCGTACAAGCCGGCGATAGCGAACAACGGCGTCCGCATCATGATTCCGCCCTATATGGGCGTGGGCGAAAAGATCGTCGTCGATACCTCGACCGGCGAATACGTCCGCCGCGCGGACTGATTACACTCAACACTCGGCCCCATCCGGAGCCGTTGAACTTCTCCGCATCTCCGGGCTGGCGCCTTTTCAGGACATGCGGACCAGGAGATTTGCGACCATGGCCCTCGCCTCAGCCCTCGTTTCCGTGATGATCGACGCCGTTCGCAAGACGGCGCGCCCGATGCTGCGCGACTTCGGCGAGGTCGCCCAGTTGCAGGTCTCGCGCAAGGGTCCCGGCGATTTCGTCACGGCTGCCGACATCCGGGCCGAGGACACCCTGTATGAGCTGCTGATGAAGGCCCGCCCCGGCTACGGCTTCCTGGGCGAGGAGCGGGGCATGATGGAGGGGACCGACAAGTCCCATATGTGGATCGTCGACCCGATCGACGGCACCACCAACTTCATGCACGCCATGCCCCACTTCGCCATCACGGTGGGGCTGCAACGCACCGCACCGGACGGCACGTCCGAGATCGTGGCGGGCGTGACCTACAACCCGGTGATGAACGAGCTGTTCTGGGCCGAAAAGGGCAAGGGCTGCTATCTGAACGACCAGCGCATCCGTGTAGCGGGCCGCAAGGATCTGTCCGAAAGCCTGATCGCGACCGGCCTGCCCTTCATCGGCAAGACCGGCCACGCCCAGTCGATCAAGGACATCCACGCCGTGGGCCAGCGCGTTGCGGGCATCCGCCGTCTGGGCTCTGCCGCGCTCGACTTCGCCTGGGTCGCCGCAGGCCGCTATGACGCCTACTATGAGCGCAACCTCCAGCCCTGGGACGTGGCGGCGGGCATCCTGTTCGTCACCGAGGCCGGCGGCATCGTCACCACCATCGACGGCGAAGGCCGCCCGGAGACAGGGGCCCAGATCCTGGCCGCCAACTCCGACCTGCATCCGCAGTTGCAGAAGGTGCTGCGGGGCTAGGTTCGAGGGGACGCAAAGAATCGGGCTCGACAACCACGCTCGGGCTTTGCGTGCCCCCTATTCGGGAACACTCTGCGGCCGGATTTCAAGTCGCTGCGCGATCGAGAGGATCAGCTTCTGATCTTCGATAGACAACGCAGGCAAGATCCTATTGGTCTCGACAGAATATCGCGTGGGCATGGCCGGCATGGAGACAGGCTCCTGGCGGTTCGGCTCTCGGAAAAAATATGAAACATCGACATCCAGGAAGCTGGACGCCTCCCAAAGCTTAGAAGCCGATATCCGGTTGGCCCCCTTTTCGTACTTCTGGATCTGCTGGAATGTCAGGTTGAGTGCCTTCCCGAGGTCTGCCTGGCTGTAGCCCAACTCCAACCGTCGCCGCGCCACCCGCTGTCCGACAGACTTGTCGATGGGGTGGGGTTCTTCTGTCGTCGGCTTTGCCATGAGTGTTCTTGCGCTGTCAGGTTTCAGGCGTCGTCGCCTAAGGTCGTTGCCGGAGGGATGAGGCGACACCAATCTCGCGCGGACGGATCACGCCGGTGGTCAGTAGTCTTGAAACCAGATGCCTGGTGCTGACGCTGGCACGGCCATGAAAATCCAGCCAGCGTGCAACAAGTTCAGGATTGGCCAGTGCCATGTCCCGCCCTCCGGGTACTTTCACGACAGCACCGCCCTGCTCCAGGATCGCGACGTGTCGCCTGACCGTCTCTTCCGGTAGTCGTAACAAGCGGGCGAGGGCGGCAACGGAGACGGGTCCGGTGTGCGGCTTGCACGGCGCCAGGCCACCTCCATTCGGAGGCATAAACGGAAACAGGCGCAGTGCGCTGCCCGTAAGATGTGCCACGCCCAACTGGACGAACCGGGTCATGACACTGTTCGTGCTGTTGAGGTCCGTCGCATAATCAATCCCGCGCAGGATGTGGGCATTGACCAGTCGGATAGCCTCCCCGCCCTTCTCCCATTGCGGAGATGCCAACACGTAGTCTTGCGTGAGACCGCAGGCTTCGATCGCCGCCAGCCCTTCGATAAAATCCGAAATGCCGTGAAGAAACGCTGTCAGCGTCGTCACCAACGGTTCCGCCAGAATGGCCGAAGAGTTAAGGACATAGCCATCCTCGCGTCGCTCCAGAATGCCCTGCTTCTGTAATGCCGCCAGCTTCACGCGAGCGGTCTCATCCGGGATGCCCAGAGACTGTGCCATGCTTGTGGCGTTAACGGCGCGCCGCAGGTCGTCCGGCAGGCCGCCAGGCTCCATCAGGCGGCCTGAGTCGCGCGGATAGTGGTCCGAGGGCTGGACGTTGGCACCCAGAACACCCCCTAACAGAAGCGCGGAAACCAGATCGTCGTTCACCGCTGCACGCGCCGCGTCGGTGAAGCTGAGCGTCAGACGAACATTCAGCCATGTAATCTGGGCGGCTTGAATCCTTGCCAGCATCAGTAGTCAACCAAACCCTGCATCTCGCAAGAATGCTTCAGCGCAATTGCGCTGGCGGTCCATTGTTACACCCCCAGATTTGGGGGAATCAGGCACCAGCACAGATGCAGTCACATCTGTCATCAAGGTCTGCTGTTTCCGACGCGGAGCCGAGCGCAGCTAGAGATCGAGGGGCAGCACGAACATCTCAGAATACTGGCCTGGTCCAGACGGCGTGGCGAACACCATGTAATCGCTCCCCAGATCGTGCTTGGCTCGGCGGACGAGAGCACTGAAAGCTTCGATCTCGCCGTCCCGGGCCGTGAAGGCGAAGCCTTGTCCGTCGGCAACGATGTTGCAGCAGGTAGCGTCACGGATCAGTGTGGCTAGCACAGGCATCCTACCCTCCCGGCTGACCGCACTAACGTCGTCCGCGCGTTGGGTGAATAAATTTGCCCCCAGATTTGGGGGATTGGCCGCCTGACATTCTCCGGCAGCGATTCCACTTTCGCCCAGAGCCATAGCACGCTCGCTTCATGTGCAACCTCTATCGGATACGGTCAGGCCGCGGGCCATTCTGGACCAGCGAGCCGGTGAAAGCCGTCCGCCCCAAGGCCATGCCGGACGGGGCGCTTGTGGCGATGGACGCCATCGAAGTCGGTCGGGAATGAAGAGGCCAAGCATCGCGCTGATACGCGCGGTAGGAAACGGCCTAGATCAACGTCTGCTGGCCCGGCTTTGACGGCGCGACAAGCGGTTGGTCACCACGCCGAGACCTCTCCGTTTCGGCACTGAAGCGCACATCGATGTCGCGATCGCGTGCAAGGGTCGCGAGCGCCTCATCAGCGACGGCAGACCACGGTTTGCCACGATCGGCACCGGTGGGAACGCGTGGCAGCAAACCGGGCTGACTGCTCCATTCGATCAGTTGCGAGAGCGGAACGGCATTGAGCATGTCGCGCAGGTGGTGTGCGGTCACATAGGCATCGGGCAGGGCGCGGTGCGCGGGCAGGCCCCGCTCGTGGATCAGGCCCTCGGGCCTGCGCTGATAGCGCACCATCTGGTTGGAAAATCTGGGCAGCTCCGGCCAGACCCGCAGGGCGCATTTCCAGGTGCAGATCCAGGTCGCTCCCCCACTGAGACGGGGGGTGCAATAGCGCTGTTCGAAGGCGGCGCGGTGGGCTGCGAGCGCCACAACGGGGGTGTCGGGCCGCAGCACGGACGGCGCGACGTCCTTCCAGAACGGTGCATCCGCTACCCATTCATCGAGAATGTGGTGGACCACCATGGTGTCCGGCGAGATTGGCCGTCCCGGATTGACGAAAAGGGCCCCTCTGGAGGTCTCGCTGACCGACCACAGACCGCCGGCGTCCTGCACGACGTCCTGCCAGCCGATCTCGCACACATCGCTCGCGCCATTGCCGGCGGTTTCAAGGTCGATGACGCGCACGCACACGGGCTGGGCGGGATCGTCCGTCACGAGCTGGACCGACCACCCTTCTTGCCGAGGATCGCCTGCGCCCTGGACGACTTGCGCGGATTGGTCTCGCCATCCCTGGCCGCCGCCGCATTGGCGCGCCTAGCCGTGTGACTACCCTTGCCCTTGGTCTCTGACATGGTCGTTCTCCACTTTGACACCTCCTGTCACAGCGAAACCAAGGGGTCAGTTGTTCCCTTCGGCATCGGCTCGACACAGTCTAGCGAGATCGATGGTAATGTGTGCTTGCAGCCTATGGTCGCAATCGACTCATTGCAGACCTCGGGTAGCTTGCGCCTTTGCCCATCTGGTGAGACTCTGCAGTGAGGGGCCTAGCCATGTTTCGACGGGATACGTTTGCGCTAATTGGTACCGCGCTGATCGGTGTGATTTGCACAATCTATCTGGTCATTGGATCGACGCCCTTCTTCCCGAAATCAGTCTACACACAGTTAGGCGAGTGCCCCGCGAACACCCCCTTCCCCGCTGAGAGAGGGTTGGTGATGGATGAGTTCTATGCGGATTGGTACTCGAGTGAACTTCAAGCTTTCCACGAGGACCCATTGTTCCCGGCAAAGGGGCAGAGTTCACAAACGGTGAGATTCGCTCTGCTGCGCAGTTTCCATGCGCCAGTAATGGTCCGCACGGTCGAGACGAATGATGGCCATATCCGCCTGATTGGCAAATGGATCGCGGGTCAGGATGGATGCGAAACCAATCACCTAAGCTGCTCCGTCGATCGGGTTCTGACGCAGGCTGAGCGGGAACGCCTTAAGGCCGCGCAGCTACAGCTTCACAAAGCGTCATATAGTTGTGATGGTGGTTTGGACGGCTCAAGGTGGCTGCTCGAAGTGAGTGGGCGTGGCGAATACAAAATTTGGAGCGAGTGGTCGCCGAGAAACGGCGATTTGAGAGCTTTGGCATTGGTTATGCTGGACCTGACAGGGTGGCAGCTTGCTGAAGTGTACTGACTCTCGTCCGCTTCGCACCCTCACCATACGTCCGGTCGGTCCGCTCTAGGCGACTTTCACCCCCGCCGTTTCCTCACCCGATAAGCGTCCGCGCTGCCGCCCTTGCCTCGTCCGTGATCACCGCCCCTGACAGCATGCGCGCAATCTCTTCCTGACGGGCCTCCTCATCAAGCGCATCGACGGTGGTCGTGGTCAGGCCGCCGGTGTCGGACTTGCGGACCTTCCAGTGGGCGTGGCCTCTGGCGGCGACCTGGGGGCTGTGGGTGACGACCAGGACCTGGGCACCGGTGGACAGGCGTTGCAGGCGTTCGCCGACGGCCTGGGCCACGGCACCGCCAACCCCCTGATCGACCTCGTCGAAGATCATGACCGGCTGGCGCTGGTCCTCGCGTCCGGCCAGCGCCGCCTTCATGGCCAGGGCGAAGCGGGCCAGTTCGCCGCCCGAGGCGATGGCGTCCAGGGGGCCGAAGTCGGTACCGGCATTGGTGGCGATCTCGAACCGGGTCGTCTCCACGCCCAGGGGGCCGCGCCGCCCGTCGGCCACCGGCTCGAACGCCACGCGGAAGCGGGCGCGGTCCAGTTTCAGCGGGCCCAGCTCCTGCATTAGCGCCGTCGTCAGCCGCAGCGCCGCTGCCTCTCGCGCCGAGGTCAGGAAGGTCGCGGCCAGATCGTAGTGTTCGCGCGCGGCGCTGGCCTGGCGCTCCGCCGCCACGATGGCGTCGGCGCCGTCCTCGATCAGGCGCAGCTGCTCGCGGAACCGCACGCGCAACACGGGCAGGTTCTCGACCGAGGTGTTCAGCTTGCGGGCCGCGGCGCGCAGGGCGAACAGCCGTTCCTCGGCCTTGTCCAGCCGGCCCGGCTCGAAGTCGAAGGCGTTGGCGGCGGCGTCGACGGTGGCGATGGCCTCTGTCGCCTCGACCAGGGTGCGGTCGATGGCCTCGGCCGCTGCGCCCAGTTGCACGATGACGGGGTGGTCGGCGGCCGCGCCCGCCTGCCCCGCACGCTGGCGCGCATGCTCGACGGCGCGCAGAGCCGAGGCCAGTTTCTGCGACAGCTTGTCCCCGCCCAGAAGGGTCCGGGCGTCGGCCAGATCGGCCAGGGCCTTTTCCGCCGCGCCCAGAATGGCGCGCTCGCCGGCCAGCTCGGTCTCTTCCTCGGCGCGGGGATCCAGCGCATCCAGATCGGCCAGGGCGTCGGTCAGTTCCTCGGCACGCGAGGCGGCATCGGCGGCGGCGGCCTTCAGCTCCGCGACCGCGCGATCGGCGGCCTTCAGGGTCTCGGAGGCGGTGGCCACGGCGCTGAGCTGCGGCTGGACCCCGCCATAGATGTCCAGCAGGGCGCGGTGGGTCTTCCAGTCCAGCAGGCCGACGGTCTCGTGCTGGCCATGCACCTCGACCAGCGCCTGGCCGATTTCGCGCAAGGCCGTGACCCCCGCAGGCTGATCGTTGACGAAGGCGCGGCTGCGGCCATCGGCGGTGACGACGCGGCGCAGGATCAACTCCTCGCCCGCCGCCACCTCGAACCCCCGCTCGGCCAGCAGCTCGATCAGGGCGGGGTCGTCGGGAGCAGTGAAGACCGCCGTGGCCGTGGCCTGTTTCGCGCCATGACGGACCAGACCGGCATCGCCTCGCGCGCCGAGCGCCAGGCCGAGGGCATCCAGAATGATCGACTTGCCCGCCCCCGTCTCGCCGGTCAGCACGGTCAGCCCGTCCCGAACCTCCAGGTCCAGCACGTCCACCAGCACGATATCGCGGATGGAAAGGGCGGTCAGCATGAGGGCGCGCGATTCGGCATGGGCGTCAGTCTAGACCGGAACGGGGCAAGAACAGTCAGTCTGTGAATCCTGCCGCCTGACGCAGGGCCTTTGTTCAGCGACCGTCGGCTCAGCCCGGAATGATCCGGCGCAGCCAGCTTTCGCGCTGACCGGTCGGGGCGGTTTCCGGGCGGGCTCCCTCTTCGGTCAGCAGGGCATAGGCCTCGGCATACCAAGGGCTGCCCGGATAGTTGAAGCCCAGGACCGCGCCGTTGCGCATCGCCTCTTCCTTCAGGCCCAGGATCAGATTGACCTCGACCAGACGGTAAAGGGCCTCGGGCGTATGAGACGTGCGCTGGAACGCCTCGTTGGCGATGACGGCCTTGTAGCGGTTCAGCGCCGCCAGCGGCTGTCCCGCGCGCTGATAATAGCGGCCAATGTTCATTTCCTTGCCGGCCAGCTGGTCGTTGACCATGTCGATCTTGACCGTGGCGTCGATGGCATAGCTGGTGCCCGGGTAGCGGCGGGCCACGTCGTTTAGACCCTGAAGGGCCCCTTCGGCATAGCCCTGGTCACGCCCCACATCGGTGATGCGCTCGAAATTGCACAGCGCCTTCATGTAATAGGCATAGGCTGCGCCGGAGTTGCCGGGGAACAGCTGGATGAACCGGTCAGCCGCCGCCTGGGCTTCGGGATAGTTGTTGTTTTGATAGTAGGCGTAGATCTGCATCAGGATCGCCCGGCGCGACCACTCCGAATACGGGTGCTGACGCTCCACTTCCTGGAAATAGTCGACGGCGTCGGCCCAGCGCTTGCTCTCCAGCCGTTGGTAACCCGTGTTGTACAGCGCCTCGACAGGACGCTCCTCGTAGGCCAGGCGCGGCCGATCCCGACCGGAACAGCCGGCGACGACGACGGTCGAACCGAGCACGAGTGCCAAAACCAGGCCGGTACGAAACTTGGGAGCAGGCAAGGACGACCTCAATCACTTTGGTCCGGGGACCGTGCAGCCCCAGTGGGCCTTCAACTGGACGGCACAGGCCAAAACCCGCGACATCCGAAAACAGGACGCGATCTCTACACTAGGCCACAACCTATCGCCAATGCGTCATGCACATGGCGTTTGGCCTTGTCGCCGGGCTGTCCCCTGATAAGAAGCGCGCCAGCGCGACCACACCAAACACAGCCCGCCGATGACGGCGAAAGGATGACCGGACATGAAGCTGCTGGCAGGCAATTCGAACCGGACCCTGGCCCAGGCCATTGCCACCCACCTGGACATGCCCCTGACGCGGGCCCAGGTGAAGCGATTCGCCGACAATGAAGTCTTCGCCGTCATCGAGGAAAACGTGCGCGGCGAGGATGTCTTCATCATCCAGTCGACCAGCTATCCGGCCAACGACAATCTGATGGAGTTGCTGATCATGACCGATGCGCTGGTGCGCGCCTCGGCCAAGCGGATCACGGCGGTCATGCCCTATTTCGGCTATGCGCGTCAGGACCGGAAGACCGGTGGCCGGACGCCCATCTCGGCCAAGCTGGTCGCCAATATGATTACGCGCGCAGGAGCGCACCGCGTGCTGACGATGGATCTGCATGCCGGTCAGATTCAGGGCTTCTTCGACATCCCGACCGACAATCTGGTCGCCACGCCGGTTCTGACCGACGACATCCGCCGTCACTATCCCAATCCCGAAGAGCTGATGATCGTCTCGCCCGACGTCGGAGGCGTCGTACGGGCCCGTGCCCTGGCCAGCCGTCTGAACGCTGACCTGGCCATCGTCGACAAACGCCGGCCCAAGGCGGGCGAAAGCGAAGTGATGAACATTATCGGTGACGTCTCAGGACGCCGCTGCATCCTTTTCGACGACATCGTCGATTCGGGCGGCACCCTGGTGAACGCGGCCAAGGCCCTGATCGACCAGGGCGCGACAGAGGTCTCGGCCTACATAAGCCACGGCGTTCTGTCGGGTCCGGCGGTCCAGCGTATCACGGACGGCCCGCTGAAGACCCTGGTCATCACCGACTCGATCGAACAGCCTGACGAAGTTTTGAACTGCGCCAAAATCCGCGCCGTATCGGCTGCACCACTGATCGGAGAGGCTATCCGCCGGATCGCCAACGAAGAATCGGTCTCGAAACTTTTTGATTAACCATCGGAAAACACTTCGGCCCGCGTTATAGGGACTTCACATAGTATCGGTGCCGTTCGCGCCGCGCGTCCACGTGGGGATGTCTGAATGTTCCGGGTTTCAATGCGCAGTGGTCTGACGATCGCCGCCCTCGCCGCCGCCACCCTTATCGCCAGCTGCTCGACACCGGAGCCAGCGCCCGAGCCTGTCGCACCTCCTCCGCCTCCGCCTCCTCCCGTCACGCTGAACGAAGGTGTGGCCCAGGCTGCCTCGATCTATGTCACCTTCATGCGTGACGTCGGCACCATCCAGCCGGGCTTCCAGGACGCCGAATCCATCCAGGCCGCCATCCGCAAGGGCGCGTCCTATGAACCGGCTCAGCTGTCGCGCGGGATGATCGCCTACGGCTCCATCCTGGCCCTTCAGTCGCCGGAGTTCGTTCAGGGCGTGCGCACCTATGCGGGTGACCCGACGACGCGACAGACCGTGATCAACAGCATCCTGACCGACCCGGCCTATGCCGCCACCCTGCCGGGAGCCGATGCGGCGGCTGGCCTGATCGTCGACACCATCGGGCGCGATTCAGCCGCGATGATGCTGATCGCCAATGCCGTCGAGGAAGACGCCTATACCATCCAGGGCCGTGGTGACCCGCGTCGCCGCTGGGCCACGGTGCACATTCCCAACCGTGAAGTCCGCCTGGAAGGGGCCAAGGCCCTGTCCGCCATTCAGATGCTGCCCTCGGCCGAGGAATCAGCGCGTCTGTTCGCTGCGGCCAACGCAGGCACAGGCCTGTCGGTCAGCCCGACCCGCTCGGGACCTCCGTATACGCCTGCCGTGGTTCGCTCGCTGGCTCTCGCCGCATTGGCCGCATTGGGTGCCGGTGGTGAAGAGGCTCGCGCCAGCACCGAGGCCCTGACGGTCGAGCAGAACAGCGAGTTCTGCCTGAACATGTCCAAGCTGATGCTGTTCCAGTGCCTGGCGGCCTCGCGCCCCAGCTATGAGGACATCTTCTGCGTCGGCCGCCACGTCGCCCGCGACCTGGCCACCTGCACGGCCCAGACGATGAATCCTGTCGGCATCACAGTGCCGGCCAGCACGGTCGCTGATGGTGCAGCAACCCCTGCCCAGACGCCGATCGCAGCCGAAGCAGCAGCGGCTTCGGCCTCCGCGACGGCAGCTCTGAACAGCGGCCGGTAAACCCTGCGGGTCAATCGGCAAGGAGTCCTTGCCGGGACGGTTGCGTCCTCCGACGCTTGCGTGTAATGACCCGCGCTCTTGAATTCAGGGTCTACAGACCCCGGCGCGCGGCCGAGAAACAGCCACGCGCCGCTTTTCGTTGTTGAGGCGAGGCATGGCCGACATCATTCTGAACGTAGACGTCCGTGAAGGCGTCGGCACCGGTGGCGCCCGCGCTGCGCGTCGTGCGGGCCTGGTCCCCGGCGTGCTGTACGGCGGCGACAAGGCCCCCGTCGCCATCTCGGTGAACGAGCGCGACTTCCGCAAGTCGCTCTACACCGGCAAGCTGCTGGGCCATCTGGTCAAGCTGAAGTACGGCAAGGAGACCCAGTCGGTCATCGCCCGCGAGGTCCAGTTCGACCCAGTTTCGGACCGTCCCCTGCACTTCGACCTGATGCGCGTCGACGAGAAGCAGACGATCACGATCGATGTGCCCGTCCACTTCATCAACGAAGACCAGTGCGGTGCCTTCCGTCAGGGCGGCTCGCTGGAAGTCGTCCGTCACTCGGTCGAGGTCAAGGTCCGCGCCGACCACATCCCCGAAGACCTGATCGTCGACCTGGCCGGTCACAAGCTGGGTGACACCATCCGCTGGTCCGACCTGAAGAATACCGGCGACGTCGAGCCGACCATCACCGACCGCGACTTCGTGATCGCCTCCATCAAGACGTCTTCGGCTGCCAAGGCCGCCGACGAGATCGAGGAAGCCATCGCCGAAGAGCAGGCCGAGGTTGAAGCCGCCGCCATCGAGGCCGGCGACGTGCCCGCGACCGAGCAATCGGACGAAGAAAACGCCGAAGACAAGACCGAAGACTAATCTCTTCGACACGACTGTTGCGGCAACGGCCCATTCCGGCAACGGAGTGGGCCGTTTCCTTATCCGGAGCGCGCCATGATCATCATCGCCGGCCTGGGCAACCCCGGCCCGAAGTACGAGAAGAACCGCCACAACATCGGCTTCATGGCCGTGGACGAGATCGCGCGCCGCTGGCGCTTCGGACCCGAACGGGCCAAGTTTCAGTCGGTGGTGCGCGACGGCGAGATCGATGGCACCAAGGTGCTGCTGATGAAGCCCCAGACCTTCATGAACGAGAGCGGCCGGGCGGTCGGCGAGGCGGCCCGCTTCTACAAGATCAAGCCTTCCGAGGTGATCGTCTTCCACGACGAGATCGACCTGGCCCCCGGCCGTTTTCGCATGAAGACCGGCGGCGGGGCGGCCGGTCAAAACGGCATCCGCTCCCTGATCAGCCACCTGGGGGCCGACTTCCGGCGCGGGCGGATGGGGGTGGGCCATCCCGGCGAAAGCCATCTGGTCATGCCGCACGTGCTGGGTGACTTCCACAAAGCCGACCTGCCCTGGCTGGACCCCATGCTGAGTGCCGTCGCGGACGCCCTGCCCTTTGCCGTGGCCGGTGAGGACGAACGCTTTCAGGGCGAGGTCATGCGCTTGGCCCCCGCCCCCAAATTCAGTCCGCGACAGGCTGCGCAGGGCGGCAGGGCCGACTGAATCCCGCGCGGCCCTTCGCCACGGTTTGCAAATCGATACGGCCCCGCTAAAGCCCGGTCCGTGAGCCGTTCCCGCGTCGAAACTTGGTCGATCGCCCGATCGCTGGCCTTCCTGGCTGCGGTCTTTGCGATCACGCTCGGCACCCTGCTGCCGTTCGGGGCCATGGCGGCGGCGACGCCGGGTCAGCCCATCGTCATCTGCTCGGCGCAAGGGCCTATGACCATCCAGGTCGGCGGCGACATGGACGGGCCCGGCGGCAAGACCCATCCGGCCAAATGCGCCGCCTGCGTCATGCCCTTGCCGGCGGTCCTGCCCGACCCGCCGATCCCCGAGCCCTCGGCCCCGCTGCGTCCGGCCCAAGCCGTCGTCTATGCACCGGCCTCGGTCAGCCCGCCGCCCCCGGCACGCGCCCCGCCGCGCCCGCCCTCGACCGCCCCACCCATCGCCTGAACCAGACAAGCTGACGCCATCGCGTCAGACTCCGCGCCGCCGCCCGGCCGCGCGGTCTTTCTCTGTATTCAGGAACGATCCATGTCTCTCAAGACCACCGCCGCGCCCTGCGCGCTGCTGCTCGCCGCACTCGTCGCCAGCCCGTCGCTGGCTTTGGCCGAACCCATCACACCGCCGACCGAAGACCCCGTCACGACGCTGGACAGCGTCATCGTCACCGGTCGTCGCAATCCGGAAGACCCCGCCGTCGTGGCAGAGGCCGGCGCCCTGCTGTCGCGGACGCCGGGTGCGGTGGCGGTGGTGTCGTCCGAAAGCTATGAAAACCGCTTCGCCCAGGGTTTCTCCGACACCCTGCGCAACGTCCCAGGCGTCCTGGCCCAGAAGCGCTATGGCGAGGAAAGCCGCCTCTCCATCCGCGGTTCGGGCATCGCCCAGGGCTTTCACCAGCGCGGCGTTCTGTTCGCCCAGGACGGCGTGCCCTTTGCGGATGCCGATGGCTTTTCCGATTTTCAGGGCATCGACCCACTGAGCGCCCGCTACATCGAGGTCTACAAGGGCTCCAACACCCTGCGCTTCGGCGGGGCCCAGCTGGGCGGGGCGATCAATCTGGTCACGCCGAACGGCCGTACAGCGACGCAAGACCTGATGCTTCAGGCCGAGGCCGGCTCCTGGGGCTTCCGCCGCCTGCATGCCCAGGTGGCCGGTGAACGCGGCGACTGGGATGCCTTCGTCGGGGTCACCGCCCTGGAGGCCGACGGCTATCGCCAGCACAGCGACCAGAGCCAGGGCCGCGTCACCGCCAGCGTCGGCCGCAGCTTCGGCGAGGACCGCGAAATCCGCCTGATCGCCCAGGCCGCCGACATCCAGCAGTCGATCCCCGCCGCCGTCAGCCTGAACGCCGCCCTGACCAATCCGCGCGCCACGACACCGGTGACCATCGCCAATGACTATGCCCGCGACCTGACGCTGAAACGCCTGACGCTTCAGGGCCGCTGGCGCTTCGATGACAGCACCCTGTTCGAAGGGGCCGTCTGGGGCTGGAGCAAGGACCTGTTCCACCCGATCTTTCAGGTGGTGGACAATCAGACCGACACCGCCGGAGCCTATGCCCGCATCGACTGGACAGGCTCACTTGGCGGCATGAAGGCCGACGCCTTCTACGGCTTCAGCTATCGCGACGGTGACAACGACGCCAAACGCTTCCTGAATATCGCCGGCCAGCGTGGGGCCGTTCGGGCCAGCGGCGTCCAGCAGGCCACGGGGCTGGACGTCTTTGCCGAGGGTCGCCTGTTCGTCACCGACCAGATCGCTCTGGTCGCTGGCGGCTCCTACGGCAAGGCGACGCGCGACTATGCCGACCGCCTCAACCCGATCAACAACGCCAGTGTGGACTACGACTGGTTCTCGCCGCGACTGGGTCTGCTCTGGCAGGACGATACGGGTCTTCAGATCTTTGCCAACATCACCCGGTCGGTCGAGCCGCCGACCTATGGAGCGCTGGTTCAGGCCACCTCGCCCGGCTTCACCACGATCGACATTCAGGACGCCTGGACCGGCGAGGTGGGCGCTCGAGGTCGTCGCGGAGCGTTTGCCTGGGACGTCGTGGCCTATCGCTCGGATATCGAGGGCGAGATCCTGAATTTCATCGTCCTGGTCAATGCCCCGGCGGCGACGTTTAACGCCGACAAGACCATCCACCAAGGGCTCGAGGCGGGGCTGGACTGGACCCTGCCTTTCCAGTTGGCCGACGGCAGCCTGATGCTACGCCAGACCTATGCCTTCTCGGACTTCCGGTTCGATGGCGATGTACGGTGGGGCGACAACACCCTGCCGGTGGTGCCGGAGCATCAGTATCGCGCCGAACTGACCTGGCGACATCCGTCGGGCGTCAGCCTGACCCCGTCCGTCGAATGGCGGCCCAGGGATGTGTGGGTCGACTATGAGAACACGTTCAAGGCCCCGGGGTATGCCTTGATGGGCCTGAACGCGTCGTTCGACCTCGGTGATCGCGTGACGGTTTATGCGGACCTGCGCAATCTCACGGATGAGCGGTATGTCGGGGAGTTTACGGCGGTTCCAAATGCAAGTCCCACGCCGACCAATCCGCGCGATCCACGAGACGCCCAAGCCGTCTTCTTCCCGGGCGAAGGCCGTTCGGCCTTCATTGGCCTGCGTCTGACCTACTAGGGGCCTGTGGGGCGGACCGGAGACGGACCGCCCCCGCTTTCGAAAGAGATTGCCATGAGCGTGCCTGATAATTCTATGTCCAACACCGCCCCGTCCGGGAACTACCGCGCGGTCTGGCGCTGGCATTTCTATGCCGGGTTTCTGGTCCTGCCGTTTCTGATGCTGATGGCCCTGACCGGGGGGCTGTATCTGTTCAAGGCCGAGATCGACGACGCCGTTTATCGGCCCATGGCGGCGGTCGAGGCGCGGGGCACGCCCGCGTCTCCCGACCGCTGGGTCGCCGCCGCCCGGGTCGGCACAGGCGGCGAGGTGACCAATGTGATGGTGCCGGACAGACCCGATCGTGCGGTGCAGATGACGGTGCGCCTGCCCGACGACAGCCGCCGCATCGCCTTCGTCGATCCCTATAGCGCCGAACTGAAGGGCGTCACCGCCTATGTCGGGCTGACCGAGACCATCAAACGCCTGCACAGCCTGGAGCAGTTCGGACCTGTCATGAACCTGGTGGTCGAGATCGTGGCGGGCTGGGCCATCATCCTGTTAGCCACCGGCCTGTTCCTGTGGTGGCCGCGCAAGCGAGCGGTCGGCGTCACCACGCTGAAGGCCACCGATCCGAAGCGCCGCCCTTTCTGGCGCGACCTGCACGCCCTGACGGGTCTTTATGCCGGGGGGATCATCCTGTTCCTGGCGGTGACCGGCATGCCGTGGTCGTCCGTCTGGGGCGGTCAGGTGCTGAAGGCCATGAACGAGGCGGGCCTGGGTCGGCCCCAGGCTCCGTCCGCCGCCTCATCCTGGGCCCATGCCGAGCATGACGACAAGCCAAAGGGCGCGGGCTGGGCGCTGGAGCATTCAGGCGTCACCACCGATCACCAGATGGCCCCGCCCCGCCTGTCGCTGGTGATCGATCGGGCTGAGGCCATGCAGTTGCCACGACCCTATACCGTCTCCATCCCGGCGTCGGCGGACCGAACGTTTGCCGTCGCTCGACAGAACGAGCGGGTTCAGGACAGTCGCACCCTGTATGTCGACGGCACGACCGGGACGCTGAGGGGCGACATCCGCTACGAACAGTATGGCTGGGGGGCCAAGGCCTTCGAATGGGGCATCTTCACCCATCAAGGCACCCAGTATGGCCAGATCAATCGCATCATCATGCTGCTGGGCTGTATCGCGGTCTGGGTGCTGGCGATCAGCGGCCTGATCATGTGGTGGAAGCGTCGCCCGGCCAGACGCGGCCTGTCGCTGGGCGCACCGCCCGCGCCCGGCGGCCTGCGGGCGCGTGCCGCAGTGCTGGGCATCGTCATTCCCCTCTGCCTCCTCTATCCCTTGACCGGTCTCAGCCTGCTGGCTGCGCTGGCCCTCGACCGCCTCGTCGCGCGGTTGGTGCGGCCCCGTCCGGTCGCGTCCTGAAAGGACCCTAGATCATGAAACGTCTCCTGATCCTCGCCGCCGCCTCGGCCACCCTGACCGCCTGTTCGGCCCAGCCCGAGAGCTCGACCCTGGCGGTCGTGGAGGCCGCAGACGCCCTGTGCCGACCCACCCCCAACGGGCGCGACGTCACGGGCTGCTACGTGACCCTGACCGCCAGCCAGGCCGACCGTCTGATCTCCGTCGCCTCACCGTCGGCTGGCGTGGCTGAAATCCACGAGATGAAGACCGAGGGCGGCATCATGAAAATGGCCGAGCTGCCGGATGGCCTGGCCCTGCCTGCGGGCGAGGCGATCAGTCTGAAGCCGGGCGGCAACCACATCATGCTGATGCAGGTGAAGACCCCTCTGGCGACGGGGGACACCGTCTCCCTGACGCTGACGTTCGAGAAGGCGGCTCCGCTGGGGGTCCGCGCTGTTGTGGGTCAGCCGGGGCCCACACACACCCGCCACTGACACTGCAATCACGCGCGAGCCTGACAAACGGGATCGAACCGTCTAAAGGCTCGCGCTCATTGCAAACCATCGGAACGTCATGGCCCTGAAAGTCGCGATCGTCGGCCTGCCCAACGTCGGCAAGTCCACCCTGTTCAACGCCCTGACCAAGACGGCGGCGGCGCAGGCCGCCAACTATCCGTTCTGCACCATCGAGCCGAACACCGGCGACGTGGCCGTGCCCGAACCCCGCCTGGACGTGCTGGCCGAGATCGCGGGCTCCAAGGAAATCATCCCGTCACGGATCACCTTCGTGGACATCGCCGGTCTGGTGCGCGGCGCGTCCAAGGGCGAGGGTCTGGGCAACCAGTTCCTGGCCAACATCCGTGACTGCGACGCCGTGGCTTTCGTCGCACGCTGCTTCGTCGATGACGACATCACCCATGTCGAGAACCGCATCGACCCGATCTCTGACCTGGACATCATCGAGACCGAACTGATGCTGGCCGACCTGGAAAGCCTGGAGAAGCGGGTCGTCAACGTCGAGAAGAAGGCCAAGGGCGGCGACAAGGAGGCCCAGACCACCCTGCGCCTGATCAATATGGCCCTGACGCCGCTGCGCGCCGGCAAGCCCGCCCGTGTCGTCGAGGTATCCAAGGAGGACGAGAAGGCCTGGCACATGCTGCAGTTACTGACCTCCCTGCCCGCCCTCTATGTCGCCAACGTCGATGAGGCATCGGCCGACAAGGGTAATGAACTGTCCGACCTGGTCGCCAAGCGCGCCGCCGAGGACAATGCCAATTCGGTCGTCATCTCGGCCAAGATCGATTCCGAACTGGCCGTGCTGGACGCCGAGGAACAGGCCGAGTTCCTGGAAAGCCTGGGCCTGGCCGAGCCGGGCCTGAACCGCCTGATCCGCGAGGCCTATGCCCTGCTGGGCCTGCAGTCCTATTTCACGGTCGGTCCCAAGGAGGCCCGCGCCTGGACCATCCACGTCGGTGACACGGCCCCGCAAGCGGCGGGCGTGATCCACACCGACTTCGAAAAGGGCTTCATCCGCGCCGAGACCATCGCCTATGACGACTTCGTGGCCCTGCGCGGCGAGGCCAAGGCCCGCGAGGCCGGCAAGCTGCGCGCCGAAGGCAAGTCCTATGTCGTCAAGGACGGCGACGTGATGAACTTCCTGTTCAACTGACGTTGGTTTGCAAGATCAGGCCGTTTACCTCGATCACAAACTTGCTGATCACAATTGAGCGGTAACGCTTGCATCTGTCGCGCGTATTTGCGACCGGTTAGCGAAGTGTCGAGAACAGGGGGCGCCCGAATGACTCAGAACACCAATCCATGGGCGACCCAGGTCGATCCTCTGGCCCAGGACATCGCGGCCGTGCTGAAACGCATGGGCGGCTCCGCGCATCAGCGCGACGTGGTCCAGTGCGTCGCCGCGATCAAACGCCAGCGCGGCGAAACGGTGGCTCAGGATCTGGCCAACAAGATCGTCGAGGTGTTCGAACGTTACCGCGACCTGTTCTTCCGTCCCTATGGCGAAGGCTCCATGCGCTGGGCCCTGCAACCCGGCGTCGCCTGAGCTTCTGATCTTTCCGACTACGACAAAGGCCCGCGATCGAAATCGCGGGCCTCGTCAATTTCGGCAGACGCTAGATCCTAGAAGCGGCGGATGTAGCTGACGCCATAGGTGTCGACTTCGCCGCCGTCATCGCGGAAGTCACGACGGGTCCAGTCGCCGCGCACGCCGTTCTGGCCGTCGAAGAAGTAGTTGGCACCGGCACCATAGTTGACGCTCTCGCCGTCATTGGTGGCGGTGACGCCCGGGATCTCGGCCTTGATCTTGGTCGTGCCATAGCCGACGCGGCCGAACAGTTCGAAGTTGTCGTTGATGGGCAGGGTGCCGACGCCATAGATGGCGGCGTCATACTCGTGCTTCAGCTTGCCCTCGACGCCGGCCACGGCGAAGTCATCGTCACGGACGCCAAACGAGGCTTCGCCCTCGGCTCCGATGTAGCGGTTGAACTTGGCCCCGACGCGGCCAGTGATGGCACCCAGGTCACCGTCGCTTCCGTCCAGTTGAGTGTAGCCGATCGAACCCTGCCATTGCGGGTTCGGAATACTCTGCGCCATAGCGGGGGCCGCGATCACAGTAAGGGCGGCGGTGGCGAGAAGAATGTTACGCATTGTTTCTTGTATCCTCTAGATGTGGTCACCGATCGGCAACCAGCCCCATCCAGCGAAGACACAAATGGGCAACCGAAAGCGGCGTTCCAGAGGCAGGTGAATACATAACAAGGACTGTGTGTCACGAAACACAGACCGCGTTACTTCAACCATGACAGTTTTGTGGCGGCGCCTCAGCGCCGATCAGCGATCCTTTTCGCGCTCCGTGCCTGCGCGCGCATGCAGGGCCGCCTGGGCGGCGGCCAGCCGGGCGATGGGCACACGATAGGGCGAGCAGCTCACATAGTTCAGGCCCACCTCTTCGCAGAAGGCAATCGACGAGGGATCGCCGCCGTGTTCGCCGCAGATGCCCATCTTGATGTCGGGTCGCACGGCCCCGCCCCGCTCGGCAGCGATGCGGATCAGGTCGCCGACGCCTTCCTGGTCCAGGCGGACGAAGGGGTCAGTCTCGAAGATGCCCTTGTCCATATAGGCCTGAAGGAAGCGGCCTGAATCGTCGCGGCTGATACCGAACGTGGTCTGGGTCAGGTCGTTGGTGCCGAAGCTGAAGAACTCGGCATGCTCGGCCAGATCCCCGGCCCGCAGGGCCGCGCGAGGCAGCTCGATCATGGTGCCGACCAGATAGGCGATGGACTGACCGGTTTCGGCGAAGACGGCCTGAGCCGTACGGTCCGTCAGCTCGCGCAGATATTTCATCTCCAGGCCCAGGGCGACCAGCGGGTGCATGATCTCCGGCAGAGGAGCCTGGCCGGACGTGGCCTGAACCTCCAGCGCCGCCTCGATGATGGCGCGGACCTGCATCTCGTAGATTTCTGGATAGGCGACGCCCAGGCGGCAGCCGCGATGGCCCAGCATGGGGTTGGTCTCGTGCAGTTCCTTCGCCCGGCGCTTCAACTTGGCGGCGTCGAGGCCGGAACTGGCGGCCAGGGCGTCGATGTCGGCGTCACTGTGGGGAATGAACTCGTGCAGCGGCGGGTCCAGCAGGCGCACCGTCACCGGCAGGCCGGCCATGATGGTGAACAGCTCCACAAAGTCCGACTTCTGGAACGGCGCAATCTTGGCCAGGGCCGCGCGGCGCCCCTGCTCGTCGTCGGCCAGGATCATTTCGCGCACGGCGGCGATACGGGCCTCGTCGAAGAACATGTGCTCCGTCCTGCACAGACCGATGCCCTCGGCGCCGAAGCCACGCGCGGTGCGGGCGTCCAGCGGCGTCTCGGCATTGGCGCGGACCTTCAGCCTGCGAACGCTGTCGGCCCAGGCCATCAGGGTCTGGAAGTCGCCCGTCAGCTCCGGCTCGATCATGGCCACAGCCCCCTCGAGGACCTCGCCCTTGGAGCCGTCGATGGTGATGATCTGGCCCGCCTTGAAGGTGCGGCCGTGCGCGGTGAAGGTCCCGGCCTTTTCGTCGATCGACAGGGCGTTGATGCCGCAGACGCAGGGGCGGCCCATGCCGCGAGCCACGACCGCCGCGTGGCTGGTCATGCCGCCCCGGGCCGTGACGATGCCGCGTGCGGCGTGCATGCCATGGATGTCCTCGGGCGAGGTTTCCTCACGCACCAGGATGACCGCGTCGCCCAGTTGCGCCAGGCGCTCGGCCTCGTCGGCGTCGAAGACGATCTTGCCGGTCGCGGCACCGGGCGAGGCCGGCAGGCCCGAGGCCACGACGTTGCGGGTGGCATTGGGGTCGAGCGTGGGATGCAGCAGCTGGTCCAGGGCGGCGGGCTCGACGCGGCTGACCGCCTCTTCCTGAGAGATCACACCCTCGGCGGCCAGATCGACCGCGATCTTCAGCGCCGACTTGGCCGTGCGTTTGCCGTTGCGGGTCTGCAGCATCCACAGGCGGCCCTGTTCGACCGTGAACTCGATGTCCTGCATGTCGCGGTAGTGGGTTTCCAGCCGTCCGACGACGTCCACGAACTGGCCGAAGACCTCGGGCATGGCCTCTTCCATCGAGGGGGCCGTCTCGCCCATCTCCTCGCGGCCCGCCTTGGTCAAGGATTGCGGTGTGCGGATGCCGGCGACGACGTCCTCGCCCTGGGCATTGATCAGGAACTCGCCGTACAGGCGCGCCTCGCCGGTCGAAGGGTTGCGGGTGAAGGCCACGCCGGTGGCCGAGGTCTGGCCCATATTGCCGAAGACCATCGACTGGATGTTGACGGCCGTGCCCCAGCTTTCGGGGATGTCGTGCATGCGGCGATAGAATTTCGCCCGGTCGTTCATCCAGCTGTCGAAGACCGCGCCGATCGCGCCCCACAACTGGTCGTGCGGGTCCTGCGGGAAGGGGCGGCCCAGGTGACGCTCGACCACATCCTTGTAGTCGGCCACGACCTTTTCCCAGTCCTGGGCGCGCAGGTCGGTATCGATGGTGATGCCCAGACGATCCTTGTGGTGATCCAGCACCTCTTCGAAATCGTCGTGGCTGAGGCCCAGCACCACGTTGGAGTACATGGTGATGAAGCGGCGGTAGCTGTCCAGGGCGAAGCGGCGGTCACCGGACAGGGTGGCTAGCCCCTCCACCGTTTCATCGTTCAGGCCCAGGTTCAGGACGGTGTCCATCATGCCGGGCATGGAGGCGCGGGCACCCGAGCGGACCGAGACCAGCAGGGGGTTGGCCGCATCGCCGAAGGTTTTGCCGACGATGCCTTCGACGGTCTTCAGACCGGCGGCGACCTGTTCGGTCAGGTCGGCGGGATAGGCCTGGCCATTGGAGAAGTAGTGGACGCAGGCTTCGGTCGTGACGGTGAAGCCGGGCGGCACGGGCAGACCCAGCGACGACATCTCGGCCAGATTGGCCCCCTTGCCGCCGAGAAGGTTCTTCATCGACGCATCGCCGTCGGCGGATCCGCCACCGAAGCCGTACACCCATTGAGTCATCAGTCAGTCCCTGAAGCCGTGGTCGCGCAGGATGGACTCAACCATCCGCGTCCGTGCCGCCCCGATTACCGCGCAGCGCCCGCGAAGGCGAGGGCCGCGCTGTAACAAACCGTGAGAAGAGGTTTCGCACGGGTCGAGTGTCTCCATCGTTGTTCGGAAAACGCGGTTGAGACTTTTTCGCAGACGATGTTGCAAGCCGGTGAGGCCTCTGAGAAGCGCCGTTCATGCCGTTCGTGTTCGTTCAACTGTCAAAGACCGCGCCAGAGGGTGGCACGAACATGAGAGCACGTTTGGGCGTCAGTTTCGGACGCACCCTTCTGGTCGTGTGACCGACAAGGTCCAGTGTCTTCACCCAGGGCACGGCAAGGGCCGGATTATCCGGGTCGAGAATACACTGTGGAGGCCGGACGCGGGATTGGTCCCGCGCCCGGTCTGCATCAGGCCAGCATGCGTACCTTGGGTTCGCGGTCCCACTGGCGGGTGGCGGCGGGCTTCAGCCAGGGCTTGGCATCGGTGGAGACGTCGATCACGCCCGCGTCCGCCTCGACCCCGGCTTTGTCCAGCAAGGGCTGAGCGTCCGGCGTGAAGCCGATGGCCTTGAGGTGGCCGAAGGCGTCCTTGGCGAAGTCGATGGCGGTGCCTTCCTTCAGCAGGTCGGCGCATCCGGCCTCGGACAGGACGATCGCCACGGCGTCGAACATGACGGACGGCGTTCCGGCCAGCTGGCCGTCGGCCTTGAGGCGTTTGCCACCCTTCAGCTTCACGCCGCCGATCCTGGGCGCGACGATCTTGACGGTGGCCCCTGCCCCTTCGGCGGCGGCCTTGACGGCGTCGATGACCGTCCCGTCCGCGCCGTCGCTGACCAGGATGCCGACGGCACGGCCCTTCAGGGTGTCAGGATATTTGCCGACGATGCGCAGGGCGGGACTGTCGTCCATGTCGTAGGGCTTGCTGGCGGGCTCCGACGCCGCGGGCAGGTCGACGCCCAGACCGTCGGCTACCCGCTGGGCCAGGTCGGTATCGACGTTCTGGAGATTGCCCAGGACGCGGTCGCGGACATGGTCGAGGCTCAGCTTGGACAGTTCGAACACGATGGCGCTGGCCAGGTGAGCTTGTTCGGGCGCGGTCTGGCTGCGGAAGAACAGCCGGGCCTGGCTGTAGTGGTCGGCGAAGGTCTCGGCGCGCAGGCGAACCTTGGTGTCTTCCACCGGCGCGGCGAAAGACCGGAAGCCGCCCTTGGGGTCCTCGCGCGGACCGCCCTCCTCGCCCGCCTCAGCCAGGCTGTTGGGCTCATAGTTGGCGCGACCCTTGGGCACGGCCATCTGCATCTGGCCGTCGCGCTGCAGGTTCTGGAACGGGCAGCCCTTGGCCTGATTGATCGGCAGCTGGTGGAAGTTGACGGTGCCCAGCCGCGACAGCTGGGTGTCCTGATACGAGAACAGCCGGCCTTGCAGCAGCGGGTCCTCGGAGAAGTCGATCCCGGGCACGATGTTGGTCGGCAGGAAGGCGGCCTGTTCGGTCTCGGCGAAGAAGTTGTCGGGGTTGCGGTTGAGGGTCATCTTGCCGACCACGCGGATCGGGTGGAGTTCCTCGGGGATCAGCTTGGTCGCGTCGAGGATGTCGAACGGCAGGGCGTCGGCCTCGGCCTGGCTCAGCAGCTGGACGCCGAAATCCCACTCGGGGAAATCGCCGGCGTCGATGGCCTCGAACAGATCGCGACGGTGGAAGTCGGGATCGGCCCCTGCGATTTTCACCGCCTCGTCCCAGCAGGTCGATTGCGTGCCCAATCGGGGCCGCCAGTGGAATTTGACGAAGGTCGCCTCTCCCGCCGCATTGATCAGGCGGAAGGTGTTGACGCCAAAGCCCTCGATCATGCGCAGGGATCGCGGAATGGCCCGGTCCGACATGGCCCACATGATCATGTGGGTGCTTTCAGGCATCAGGCCGATGAAGTCCCAGAAGGTGTCATGGGCGCTGGCCGCCTGGGGATAGCCCCGGTCGGCCTCCATCTTCACGGCATGGATCAGGTCGGGGAATTTAATCGCGTCCTGTATGAAGAAGACCGGGATGTTGTTGCCGACCAGGTCCCAGTTGCCTTCGGTCGTGTACATCTTGACGGCGAAACCGCGCACGTCGCGGGGCGTGTCGACGGACCCGGCACCACCGGCCACAGTCGAAAAGCGGGTGAACAGCTCGGTCTTCTTGCCGACCTCTGTCAGGATTTTGGCGGTCGTGAACTCGGCCAGGCTGTCGGTGAGCTCGAAATAGCCGTGGGCGGCCGAGCCGCGCGCGTGGACGATCCGTTCGGGGATACGCTCATGGTCGAAATGCTGGATCTTCTCGCGCAGGACGAAGTCTTCGAGCAGCGACGGACCGCGCGGCCCGGCCTTCAGCGAGTTCTGGTTGTCGCTGACAGGCACGCCGTGATTGGTGGTCAAGCGGGTGTCGGGGGTGGATGCGGTCTGATGGGTCTCGCCGCCGTTGCCGGGCGAGCGCGTCTTGGAAGCGGCCATGGGGATGTCCTGACTGGAGGGAATGTGTCAGCGAAACACCCCCGAGCCGACAAAGCCCCAGCTTGGCCGTAGCTTAATTTATATGTCGGGTTCCGGCGGAGCACAGACTGGTCAAACGCGCTCAGGCAGGGCAGATCGGGCCATGCGGCAGCCCGACCTGATCATCTTCGACTACGACGGCGTGGTGGCCGACAGCGAGTTGCTGAACAATGCGGCCATGGCTGAAGTGCTGACCGCGATCGGCCTGCCCACCACCACCGACGACGCCATCGCGCGCTATATGGGGCGACGCTGGCTGGATTTCCGACCCTTGATCGAGGCGGAGTTGGGACGAGACTGCCCTGACGAGGTCGTCGTGGACTGGACGCGGCTCTGCCATGAGCGGGCCTCGACCCGGCTGACCCCCGTCGACGGGTTGATGACGTTTGTGGAAGGACGCCAGCAGGCGCGCTGCATCGCCTCGTCCAGCCCGCCGGACTGGATCGCCCTGGGGCTGGCCCGTTTCGGGCTGGCCGACCGGATGGGTCCGATCTTCAGCGCCGCTGTGCATGTGTCGCGCGGCAAGCCGCATCCGGACATCTTCCTGCATGCGGCCGAGGCGATGAGGGCTCGCCCCGACAGGACCGTGGTGATCGAGGACAGTCCCTCGGGCGTGCAGGCCGGCGTGGCGGCGGGAATGCATGTGATCGGTCTTTGCGCCGGGGGCCATGTGCGGGACGGTCATGCCGAAGCGCTGACAAAGGCTGGCGCGCATCGGATCGCCTGGTCCTATGGCGAAGTGGCCGTCCTTATCGACTAGCTTCCAATTACCAAAAACACTGTGTGGGGCGCACAAATCGTTGCGTGCTGCCGCCTTCCAGTGAACGATAGCCCAGCTTTAAAGAGGGGATACGGCATCATGGCATTTGCAGTCCGATGGTGGCTCGCTTTGGCGCTTGCGGCCCAGATTGTCGCGCCAGCCACAGCGTCGGCTGCGTCAGCGTTGTTGCTCTCGCAACAGGAACCACCGCAAGTTCGCGTTAACGTCGCCGTCCAATCAGAAGGGCCGTTTGCCGAGGAAGCGTCTCATGACAGCGCGTACCGAGCCGCGCTGGAAGAGGTGAATTCGGGAGGCGGCTTTGCGGCACTGCAGCGGCACGTACCAGCGTTGACTGAAGCCTTCAGCCACGCGCCAGGCACGTATCCGACCGTTCAAGAAGTTGCCGGTGGCTGGTCTATCCGGGCTGACACCCGCGATGAAATCATGACGCTGGCTCAAAGAATTGGTGAAGTTCAGAGTGAGCGAGGCGGAGGCGAGGTTAAGGTCGTTGCGCGCCCCAATGTGTACCCCAACATCGCTTTTCTATTAGCCAGCGCGGCCGTGGAAAGGCGCGATTTCGCGACCGCACACGCTGTCCTTGATGCAGGCTTGGCGCTTCAACCTCTTGATAGGCATCTGCTCAATGAAAAACTGGTCGTTCTGCACGCCGAGCGGCGATGGGAAGAGGCCTACCTATTGGTAAAAAATGCGCTCGCCACAGATGACCCATTGCTAAAAGCAGATCCTGCGCTGCTTCAGCGCCGTCTGGGTTATACGCTGGTTGAACTAGGTAGGCTTCATGAGGCGCGAGCAGCTTACGAGGCTTCTCTTGAGGCGGAACCGGGCAATGCGATTGCATTGGCCGAGCTGGAATTCATTACCAATGCCGAGCAAGGGCAGCCGAACTACGGCGAGATGCAGATACTGGCGCCGAACATGCCCGTCGCGACATCAAAGCCGGAATCGCAGACGCAGGTGCAGGAACGCAAGGCAAACTAACTCGGCCTTAACCGTAAGGATTCACCATCCGGGCTCTCATTATCCGGGGCCGCGTTTCCATGTCCGAACTGAAGACCGACATCGTCCATCGTGGGGACTGTATCGAGGTGTTGCGCTCGCTGCCCACGGCGTCGGTCGACATGGTGTTCGCCGACCCGCCCTATAATCTGCAGCTGGGCGGCGATCTGCTGAGGCCGGACAACAGCCTGGTCGATGCGGTCGATGACGACTGGGACAAGTTCGACAGTTTCGCGGCCTATGACGCCTTCACGCGCGACTGGCTGAAGGAATGCCGCCGGGTGCTGAAGCCGGAGGGGTCGATCTGGGTGATCGGCAGCTACCACAACGTCTTCCGCCTTGGCACGGCGATTCAGGACCTGGGGTTCTGGGTCCTGAACGACATCATCTGGCGCAAGTCCAACCCCATGCCGAACTTCAAGGGCACGCGCTTCACCAATGCGCACGAGACCCTGATCTGGGCGGCGCGCAGCCGCGAGCAGAAGCGCTACACCTTCAACTATGATGCGCTGAAGGCCTTCAACGAGGACACCCAGATGCGGTCCGACTGGACCTTTGCCCTGTGCACGGGCGAGGAGCGGATCAAGGACGCCGACGGCAAGAAGGCGCATCCGACCCAGAAGCCCGAAGGGCTGCTGCACCGGGTGCTGCTGGCCGCGACCCGTCCCGGCGACGTGGTGCTGGACCCCTTCTTCGGCACGGGCACGACGGGTGCGGCGGCCAAGCGGCTAGGGCGTCACTTCATCGGGATCGAGCGCGATCCGACCTATGCCGATGTGGCCGAAAAGCGGATCGCCGCCGTCATTCCGGCCCGGCCCGAGGACCTGGTCGTCACCGGATCCAAGCGTAATGAGCCCAAGGTGCCGTTCGGGGCGCTGGTCGAGGCGGGGCTGCTGCAACCGGGTGACCGGCTGTACTGCCCCAAGGGCGACCGCGAGGCGCGGGTGCGGGCCGACGGTTCGCTGGTGTCCGGCGATCTGTCGGGGTCGATCCACAAGCTGGGGGCCCTGTTCGAGAATGCCCCGGCCTGCAATGGCTGGACCTACTGGCGTTTCAAGACGGATCAGGGACTCAGGTCGATCGACACCCTGAGGGCCGAGGTTCGCGCCGGGATGCAATGACGGGTTCCCGACATTTGAATACGGCTAAGTTACCGGGATAAAAGAATAAAAAGCGGTGTTCCGGGAACTTCGCACCTGCGAGACGGTTAGATGATCCGGCGTCCGGACGAATGACGCCCGGAGCCCATCGCCATGAAGATCGCCCAGGTCACCCCGCTGTACGAAGCCGTGCCGCCGAGGCTGTATGGCGGGACCGAACGGGTGGTGGCGCATCTGACGGATGCCCTGGTCGATCTGGGCCACGACGTCACCCTGTTCGCCAGTGCCGATGCCGAGACGCGCGCCCGTCTGGTGCCCGTCCGCGATCAGGCGATCCGCCTGGACCCCGCACCGCTGAAGTCCGACCTGGCCTCGCACATGGTCATGCTGCACGAAGTGCTGAAGCGGGCGGACGAGTTTGACGTCATCCATTTCCACACCGACATGATCCAGTTCCCGATGTTCGAGGCGCTGGCAGACAAGACCCTGACCACCCTGCACGGGCGGCTGGACATGAAGGACATCGGCGGGGTGTACGAACGCTGGCCGCAGTTTGGCCTGGTGTCGATCTCGGATGACCAGCGTCGTCCCCTGCCCTTCGCCAACTGGAAGGCGACGGTGCATCACGGCATGCCGGGCGACGTCTATCAGGCCTCGTCCACGTCGCAGGGTTATCTGGCCTTCCTGGGCCGCATCTCGCCCGAGAAGCGCCCGGACCGCGCCATCCAGATTGCCACCGCCCTGAACAAGCCGCTGAAGATGGCGGCCAAGGTGGATGCGGCGGACAAGGTCTATTGGGAGACGGTCATCAAGCCGATGGTCGAGGGCAATCCCCTGATCGAATTCATCGGCGAGATTGGCGACCATCAGAAGTCCGCCTTCCTGGGCGGTGCCGACGCCCTGCTGTTCCCCATCGACTGGCCCGAGCCGTTCGGCCTGGTGATGATCGAAGCCATGGCTTGCGGGACGCCCGTGGTGGCCTTCCGCTGTGGTTCGACCGCAGAGGTGATCGAGGACGGCGAGACGGGCTTCCTGGTCGATACGCTGGAGCAGGCTGTGGCGGCGGCGGGCCGGGCGCATCTGCTGGACCGCGAGGCGATCCGGGCACGGTTCGACCTGCGCTTTTCGTCCACGGCGATGGCGCGGCGGTATCTGGACGTCTATGGCGACCTGCTGGCGAGGCGGCCGTTTGCGGGCTTGCCGCTGGCGGAAGGTGCGGTGCAGATCCGGCCCCTGGCCGAGCCGCGCAGCTTTGCGGCCAACCAGGCCTGAGCCGAAACGGATCAAATCCCGCTGCGGGCCATTTTCCTCGCGCATTCGGGCCTATGATGGTCCGAACCTGAGACGAGACGCGAGAGAGCCTTCATGGATGACGCCTATTCGACCCAACTGGCCGCCGCCGAAAGCGGCACCGGCGAGGCCGACAGCCTGGAGCGGCTGATGGCGTTGAAGGATGCCGACACCTTTCTGGTGGCCGACGGCTGGGGCGACATGGCGGGCGGGGCCGACGGCCTGTTCGACAACGACACCCGCCTGCTGTCGCGGCTGGTCATGACGGTCGGCGGGGCGCGGCCGTCTCGGCTGAGCTCGGGCGTCAGCCAGGACAATGTCTTCTTCACCTGTCATTCGACCAACCGGCCCCTGCCCCCGATGGGCGGGCGATCGGCCCCGGCAGGGGTGCTGCATATCGAGCGGCGGCGCTTCGTCTGGGACCGGCGGCTGTTCGAGCGGGTGCGTATCTCCAATCACGGCATGGAGGATGTGCTCCTGCCGCTGGCCTATGAGTTCGGAGCCGATTTCGCGGACATCTTCCAGGTTCGCGGGACGCCCCGGCTGAAGCATGGGACGCTGTCGCCCCCGACGCAGGACGGGCGGCGGGTGACCTTCCGCTATCGCGGTCTGGATGATGTCGAGCGGATGAGCTGCCTGGCCTTCTCCGAGCCGCCCGCCCGCCTGAGTGCCGGACGCGCCGAGTTCATGTTCAGCCTGCCCAAGGGCCGGGTTCAGGACCTCTATATCGAATGCGGTCCTGACGCCTGCGAGGCCCCCGATGAAGCCCGCTTCAGACTGAGTGCTGTCCAGGCACGCCTGGCGATGCGCAGTCGGCGCAGGCGCGGGGCCTCGGTGCGGGGGCCGCGCAGTCCGCGCTTCAACGATTGGCTGGACCAGAGCCGGGCGGATGTGGCCCTGCTGACCACCGACCTGCCGACAGGGCCGTATCCGTATGCGGGCGTGCCGTGGTTCTCCACGCCGTTCGGACGCGACGGCATCATCACGGCCTGGCAGATGCTGTGGCTGGACCCGTCCCTGTCCAAGGGCGTGCTGACCTATCTGGCCAAGCGCCAGGCCACCGAGACCTCGGCGTTTCAGGACTCCGCCCCCGGCAAGATCATGCATGAGACGCGCGGCGGCGAGATGAGCGCGCTGGGGGAGGTGCCGTTCGGCCTCTATTACGGCGGTGTCGACACCACCTGCCTGTTCGTTGCCCTGGCCGGGGCCTATGCAAAGCGGACCGGGGATTTCGAGACCATCCGCACCCTGTGGCCCAATCTGATCGCGGCCACAGGGTGGATGACCAAGGAAGGCGACGTGCGTGGCGATGGCCTGATCAGCTATCAGCGCGGGGCCGAAACCGGACTGTCCAACCAGGGCTGGAAGGACAGCGAGGACTCCATCTTCCACACCGACGGACGGTTCCCCAAGGGACCGATCGCCCTGCTGGAGGTCCAGGGCTATGCCTTCGCCGCCTGGCAGGCGATGGCCGAACTGGCCCAGGCGCTGGGCGAGCCGGACCCCCAACAGTGGTCCGACCGGGCCGAGCGGGTCCGCAGCCAGGTTGAAGACCGGTTCTGGATGGAAGATCAGGGCTTCTACGCCATCGCCCTGGACGGCGACGGTGAGGCCGTGCGCTCCATCGGCTCCAATGCCGGGCATCTGCTGTTCACCGGCCTGCCGTCGCGCGAGCGGGCGCTGAGGGTCGCCAAACGCATGCTGGGTGCCGACTTCCGCTCCGGCTGGGGCGTACGGACGCTGGCACGGGGACAGGCGCGGTTCAATCCTCTGAGCTATCACAACGGCTCGGTCTGGCCGCACGACACGGCGATGGCGGCGGCCGGCATGGCCAGATATGGCGAGCGACGGGCGGTGGCCCTGCTGCTCAGCGAAATCTATGAGGCGGCCGCCAGTTTCAACCTGCGCCTGCCCGAACTGTTCTGCGGCTTCGAGCGCAGGTCGGGCGAGGCACCCATCGCCTATCCGGTCGCCTGCCTGCCCCAGGCCTGGGCCGCCGGATCGGTGTTTCTGATGCTGCAATCGGCTCTGGGCGTTCGGATCGACGCCGTGGCGGGCACGGTGGAGATCGACAATCCGGTCCTGCCCGTCGGGATCGAACGGCTGAACGTCACGGACCTGAAAGTCGGCGAGGCCACCCTGGACCTGTCGTTCCAGCAGACGGGTCTGCACACGGTGGTGGTGCCCCGGCGCCGCTCAGGTGAAGTGGCGGTTCGGACGATCTGCTGAGCCTGCTCTCAGACTTGGGGGTCGGGTTCCGGCTCTGGCCTATGCACGATCGACACCAGCACGATGGAGATGATCATCAGCAGGAACCAGCTGCCCAGCTTCTCCAGCCCCACCATCTCCCAGCCCGCCTCCTGACCTGGATAGGCCCAGGCGCGACCGAAGGTGGCCAGGTTCTCGGCGAACCAGATGAACAGGGCGACCAGGAAATAGCCCAGCAGCAACGGCATCCTCCGCCGTTCCCGGTCGGCCGTGAAATAGAACCAGCCCGGTCCGAATAGCAGCGCGGTGGCGATAAACAGGGCGATCCGCACATCCGGCAGCCAGTGATGGGCGAAGAAGTTGATGTAGATCGCCGCCGCCAGCACCCAAGTCGTCCACATCGGCGGATAGCGCCGCACCCGAATGTGAAAGATGCGCTGCACCCGCGCGATGTAACTGCCCACCGCCGCATACATGAAGCCCGAGAACAGCGGGACCATGCCGATGCGCAGGACGCTGTCCTCCGGATAGACCCAGGAACCATGGTAGGTCTTGAACAGCTCCATGATCGTGCCGGCGATGTGGAACAGGAAGATGACCCGCGCCTCCTCCCAGCTCTCCAGCCTGAAGATCAGCATGCCCGCCTGGATGGCCAGCGCCCCGACGACCAGAAAATCATACCGACTGATCGCGGCCTGATCCGGCCACAGCAGGAAGGTGCCGACGATCATGACCAGCATCAGCCCGCCGAACAGACAGGCCCAGGCCTGTTTGAAGCCGAACATCAGGAACTCGAAACCGTAGCGACTCCACGCAGCCCGGTCGGCCCGCGCCTTGGCGCGCTCCAGCCAGAGGCGGCCCCGGGTTTCGAGCGGAAGGCGGCGGGAAGCAGTCATCGGCCGAAGCTAGGCCGATGCGTGGGTGCTGCGATAGCCAAGGGATGAAAAACGTGTGCAGTCCGCCCGGCCTGGGCCAAGATGCACAATGACGCGGCCACTCCCGCGTCGCCGCCGCGCATCGGGAAACACCATGTCACATCCTGAACACCCGACCACGTCTGCGCTACCCAGACTGGCTGTAGGCCTCGGCTATGCGGGCCTAGTGCCACAAGTCGCCGCCTTGATTCTGATCATGTCCGGCGGACCAGAGTGGCGGTTTGCGGCGTTGAGCATGGCCTTTGCCTATGCGGCGCTGATCTACAGCTTTCTGGGCGGGGTCTGGTGGGGACTAGCGGCGCGGTCGCCTGCCCAAGCGCCCCGCTGGATATGGAGTGTCAGCATCCTGCCGTCGCTGATCGCCCTGGCCTGCGCCTGGCCCTGGGCAGTCGGTGGCGACTGGCCTGGTCCGTCGCTGATCGTATTGGGCATTGCGCTCGCGTCCAGCATCGTCGTCGATATCACCCTGTCTCGTGCAGGGCTGACACCCGCGCGATGGCTATCGCTCAGAGTTCCGCTTTCTCTGGGACTTGGCGGGCTGACCCTGGCCGCTGGCTTTGCATCCACTATGACCGGCTGACGCGCAGTCGTCCCTATCCCCGCCCGCGATAGGTCGGCACGCCCTGGTCGGGCAGCCATAGACCCTCTGGAGCCGGGCCTGTCTGCCAAAAGACGTCGATGGGAATGCCACCGCGCGGGTACCAGTAGCCGCCGATGCGCAGCCAGGTCGGCTGTAGCAGGTCGGCCAGCCGCTTGCCGATGGCGACGGTGCAGTCCTCGTGGAAGGCCCCGTGGTTGCGGAAGCTGGTCAGGTACAGCTTCAGGCTCTTGCTTTCGACCAGCCAGTCGCCAGGCGCATAGTCGATGACGATATAGGCAAAGTCCGGCTGGGCCGTGACGGGACACAGGCTGGTGAATTCCGGCACCGTGAACCGCGCCAGATACAGGGTGTCCAGATGCGGATTGGGCACCCGCTCCAGCACGGCGGTCTCCGGGCTGGCCGGGGCGGCAATCATCTGGCCGAGTTGCGACAGGGAGGAGGTGTCTGTGGTCATGGTTTCGGCTTGCGTGGCCCTGAAGCTTCGGGGCATGAGAGAACGTGGGGAGGACATACGGCGATGCGGTTGGATTTACAAAGCGGGCAAAAACCAATCGCCGTAGTGATCGGTTTCATCACCCTAGTCATGGCGGCTCCCGTACAGTCGGAGCAACAACCACCAATCAGTCCGCCTCAAGGCTTTGCAGCAGGCAGCGCACCGGGAGTTCAGTTACGAGACCCAGCGCCAACACCCATCCCAGCAGGCCAAGCTCTTCCTTTGCCGTCGGGACCGCGGCCTATTTCAGTCATCACGGTGCCATCATGGGCTAGATCACCACAGCCTGAGTTTCCGGCGATTGCTGCGGCTAATGGCGTGGGTCGAGGCCGAGTAACCCTGCGGTGCAGCGTAGCTCACAGTGGCGCTGTCTCTGCATGCACGATCTTGGAAGAAACTCCAGTAGGACAAGGGTTCGGCGAGTCTGCGATTTCTGCAACCGAGCTAGCTCGGTTGCAGATCCAGCATCCAGACCTGCTGGCTCCGGATGCTAAGCTTCAGCTCACGGTCCGCTTTGAATTAGCTGATTAGCTCTCGATACCTCTACCACACATAGATGCTTCGATCTGCAGTCGCTCCAGATGCGGTTCTCGCGTCTTTTTCGCATTTGCCTTACCCCGCCACAGCCCGCTATCCGTATTCAAAGACAACCGAGGGAAACGTCATGGCCATTCCGGCGTCGCTGCAAAAGGGTCTGAAGCTGCCGGTGATCGCGGCACCCATGTTCCTGGTCTCCGGGCCGGATCTGGTGGTCGAGACCTGCAATGCCGGAGCGATCGGCACCTTTCCCTCGCTGAACCAGCGCACGACCGAGGGCTATCGGGAGTGGCTGCAGGAGATCAAGTCACGACTGACGCCGGACGCCGCCGCCTACGGCGTCAACCATATCGTCCACCCGACCAATCCGCGCCTGATGGCCGACATGATGGTGTCGGTCGAGGAGAAGGTGCCGCTGATCATCACCTCGCTGGGGGCCGTGCGCGACGTGGTCGAGGCGGTGCATGGCTATGGCGGAGTGGTCTTCCACGACATCGCCAATGTGCGTCATGCGCGAAAGGCCGCCGAGGCCGGGGTCGACGGCCTGATCCTGGTGGCCAATGGCGCGGGCGGGCATGCCGGGGTGGTCAATCCGTTCGCCCTGATCAACGAGGTGCGCGAGTTCTTCGACGGCACCATCCTGCTGTCCGGCTGCCTGTCGACGGGTCAGGACGTGGCGGGCGCGCTGATGCTGGGGGCTGACTTCGCCTATATGGGCACCCGCTTCATCTCCACGACGGAGTCCTCTGCCCAGGCCGAGTACAAGCAGATGGTGATCGACAGCGGCGCGACCGACATCACCTATACACCTGCGGTCTCGGGCATTCCGGCCAACTTCATGACCAAGTCGCTGCTGGACAACGGCATCGACCCCAAGACCCTGCCCGAGCACAAGTTGGACATGGGCGAGGAAGCCCGCGCCTGGAAGACCGTCTGGTCGGCTGGACAAGGCTCCGGCTCGGTTCACGACGTCGTTCAAGCGGGTGAGCTGGTGGCTCGCCTAACATCGGAATTTCATCAGGCCACGGCACAATTCGCCAAAGCGACCGCTTTCATCTAGGAACCCGACGCCTCTTTTTGCGTCTGGTGCCTCATGATCCGTTCCGCCCTCGCCGCCGTCCTTATAGCAGCCGTCGCCGCACCGGCCCTGGCCCAGGATGCCGAACCGCAGGACGTCCTGGCCAACTATGGTTCGGACCCCTGGAGCTTTGCCTTTGGCGCCGCGACCGACAACCGCTCGAAGGACGCCTCCAAGTCCGACGGCAACCCCTTCGTCTGGGGCGAAGCCGTCTGGGAAACCTCGGACGGGTTCTTCTACGCCGGCCCGGCTTTCGAGACGATCGACAGCTCGACCGGCTCGAACCTGGAAACCGACATCGGCGTCGGCATCCGGCCTCAGTTCGCAGGCTTCGACCTGGACCTGAACGCCACCCACAAGTGGCAGATCGACGCCGATCAAGGGGCTGACGACGATGCGTGGGAGTTCACGGCCGATGTGTCGCGTTCCATAGGCCCGGCCGGGGCCCGCGTGCGTCTGCAGCACTCGCCGGACGGCACAGGCTCCACCGAGGCCTGGACCTGGTACGAGGCGCGCGTCAGCTGGGATTTTACCGACAAACTGTCCGGCTCGACCGCCATCGGTCGACGCGAGCAGGACAACAGCATCGATTATACGGGCTGGAACGTGGGCTTTACCTATGCCCTGACCCAGACGCTGGAAGCCGACCTGCGCTGGCACGCCACGGACGCCAACGAGCCGGGCGAGCAATACAAGGACGGTCTGGTGTTCGGGATATCGGCGGCCTTCTAAGGGTCGCAATCAGCGTCGGCGGCCCTATATTGGTCACATGAGCAATCTTCGTCAGACCACCCTCGAACGCGCCTATGACCTGGCGCGCAGCGGCAGTTGCCGCACCGTAAGCGAGATCAAACAGGCCCTGTCCGCCGAAGGATACGAGCGTATCCAGGACTCGCTCTACGGCCCCACACTGACCTCGGCCCTGCGCAAGCTGTGCCAGGAACACTACATCGCCGCACCAGAGGAAGAGACCCCGGACGAAGCTCCGGCTTGATTTCGCCACGCGGACCCGTCATGATCGTGAACGTCGATCTTACTGCGTAACGCCACCCTCTGCTTTCGCACCGAGGTCCAGCCGCTCCCATACAGACCCGACAGGCCTCCAGGGATGTTCCCTGCGGCCAACGCCAAAAGGAGGTCTATTATGGCTACCGGCACCGTGAAATGGTTCAACTCCACCAAGGGCTACGGCTTCATCCAGCCTGATGACGGCGGCAAGGACGTGTTCGTGCACATCTCGGCCGTTGAACAGGCTGGCCTGCGCGGCCTGGACGAGAACCAGAAGGTTTCCTACGAAATCGAGCGCGACAAGCGTTCGGGCAAGGAATCGGCTGGTCAACTGAAGACCGAGGGCTGAACCCCTTCGCGTTGATCTGATCGACGCGTGATTTCAGACGGCGGCGAGGGCTTTCAGCCTTCGCCGCCGTTTTCGTTTGAGGGCCGAAACACCGATTTGCACACCCGGTTCCGCCCCGTGGCCAGAGGTCGCATATCGGGGTTCGAGCGCATCCGCCCCCCGCCAGACATCGTCTCTTCCGCGCAGCCGCACAGACGGCCTGTTCAGGAGAGACCCCGATGACCTTCAATCCCACACGCCTCGCCCTCGTTGCCGCCCTCGCCGCTGGCGCTCTGACCACTGCCGCCTGTGGCTCGATGGACAGTATGGATCCCATGTCCTCCGGTGCCGAAGCCCAAGGCACCGTCATGGTCGGCGGAGCTGCCATGTATCCGACCCGCAATATCGTCGAGAACGCCGTCAACTCGGCCGATCACACGACCCTGGTCGCCGCTGTGACCGCCGCAGGCCTGGCACCGACCCTGTCAGGGCCGGGTCCGTTCACGGTCTTTGCTCCGACCAACGCCGCCTTTGCCAAACTGCCTGCCGGTACGGTCGACACCCTGGTCCAGCCTGCCAACCGCGCGACCCTGACCAAGATCCTGACTTATCATGTGGTGCCCGGCCGGGTCAGCGCCGCTGACCTGACGGCACAGATCCGCGCAGGCGGCGGCCAGGCTCGCCTGACCACGGTCGAGGGCGGCTTGCTGACCGCCTCGGTCCGCAATGGCTCGGTCATCCTGACCGATGAAATGGGCGGCGTGGCGACCGTCACGCAGGCCGATGTCTTCCAGTCGAATGGCGTCATCCACGTCACCGACACCGTCTCCATGCCCAACTAAGAGCGTTTCGGCGGGGTGCTCCAAAGGGCACCCCGTCATCCCTTTTGGACAAGCACCTTGCTATTCCGGGGGAAAGGGCCCACCTGTGTACTCGTCGATCTCACTTGCGAAACGCTGCTGCCCCTTTGCATCGCGCACCGAGGTCCAAAGCCGATCCCATCCAGACCCGACAGGCCGACCCGGAACCTCTTCCGGCGGTCAACGCCTAACGGAGGTCTCAAAATGGCTACCGGCACTGTAAAATGGTATAACTCCACCAAGGGCTACGGCTTCATCCAGCCTGACGACGGCGGCAAGGACGTTTTCGTCCACGCTTCGGCTGTTGAAGTTTCGGACCTCGGTTCGCTCAACGAAAACCAGAAGGTTTCCTACGAAATCGAGCGCGACTCGCGTTCGGGCAAGGAATCTGCCGGTCGCCTGAAGGCCGCAGAATAGTTTTCGATACCCTTTAGCCAGGCTCATCCTGGCTGGCGGACGGGCCGGCCTCTGCAAGGGGACCGGCCCGTTTGCATTTAGCTCCGCGCCACGGCCCCCCGACGAACCGGAATGCCGCGCGAGGATGCCCATATCTGGCGCTCAGGTAGCGAGCCTCTGCGAGGCGAGCGATAGCGCCCTTCAAAGAAGGATCACGCCATGACCCCCCTGGCCGAAAAACTGCCGACAATGAGCGACGCTGACCTGAAGGCCCTGCGCGCCAATGCCGCCCGCATGGTCGGTCACGGATCGCCCGTTCAGGCGACCACAGCCGCTGACATCATCCCGCTGATCGACGACGAGGTTGTGCGCCGCGCCGGCCTGCCCGCCGCCGCCCCCAAAAAGCGCGCACCCGCCAAGAAGAAGGTCGTGCCCGCGTCCGGGCACCAGACCGCCCTGCCGTCCAAGGTCGCCTGACGTTCGCAGAGAGCGCCTTCAGCCGAGGGCCTGATCCAGATCGGCGATCAGGTCTTCGACCTCTTCCACACCAACCGACAGGCGGATCAGGTTATCGGTGACGCCGCCCGCCTCACGAACCTCCTTCGGCACAGAGGCGTGGGTCATGATGGCCGGGTGATTGACCAGGCTTTCGACCCCACCCAACGATTCCGCCAGGGTGAAGACCTGCACCCGCTCCAGCACCTGGCGCGTCCTCGCCAGGTCGCCGTCGAGGATCACCGTCACCATGCCCCCGAACCGCCCGTTCATCTGACGCGCGGCGAGGTCGTGCTGGGGATGGGTAATCAGACCCGGGTAGATGACCTGAGCCACACCGGATTTGCGGTCTTCCAGCCAGCGGGCGACGGCCAGGGCGTTCTCGTTGTGGGCCTTCATGCGTAGGCCCAAGGTCTTCAGGCCGCGATTGGCCAGGAAGGCATCGAACGGTCCCATCACGCCGCCGATCGAATTCTGCAGGAACTTGATCTCTTTGGCCAAGTCCGGGTTTGCCGTCACCAGCGCCCCACCGATGATGTCCGAGTGGCCGTTCAGATATTTGGTCGCCGAATGCATGACGATGTCGGCCCCCAGCGAGAGGGGCTGCTGGCTGAAAGGCGTGGCGAAGGTGTTGTCGACGACCAGCAGGATGCCATGCGCCCTGGCGATCGCCGACAGGGCGGCGATGTCGGCCAGCTTCATCATCGGATTGGTCGGGGTCTCGACCCACAGCATCTTCGTCTTCGACGTGATGGCGGCCTCGACGGCAGCCAGGTCGCTGAGATCGACATAGGCAAAGTCCAGCCCCATCGAGCGGCGGCGAACGCGCTCGAACAGACGCCATGAACCGCCGTACAGATCGTCGCCCGTGACGATGTGCGACCCGGCATCCAGCAGTTCCAGTGCCGTCGAGGTCGCCGCCATTCCGCTGGCAAAGCCGAAGCCGTGGGTTCCGCCTTCCAGGTCGGCCAGGCACGCCTCGAAGGCTTCGCGCGTCGGGTTCTTGCCCCGTGCGTATTCATACCCCTTGTTCACGCCCGGGCTTTCCTGGGCATAGGTCGAGGTGGCGTAGATCGGGGTCATGACCGCGCCTGTCGTCGGGTCAGGACGCTGGCCGGCGTGAATCGCGCGCGTGGAGAAGCCCTGGGCGTTCTTGAGCGTAGTCATCGGATATCCTCGTTTTCGTCTGGACTGGAGGCATCCTGCTCCAAGAAAGTGCGCGTCCGGCTCATGACCGAGCACCAGGTCGGCAAGTCGTACTGATGCCCGTCAAAGTCCAGAGCCTGAACATCGACCCTGGCCCCTCGCTGTCGGAGGCCGTCGGCCATGGCCAGGCTGGCACGTACCGGAACGGCTTCATCGCTCCGGGCATGCAGCACCAGGGCCGCGACGTCCCGACCCTCGAACGAGACGTCCGCCGAGCCTCCCCCTGCAGCCAGGATCATGCGCCGGACGGGACTGTCCGGAACCGTCGCCGCGCTGACGGCCACGCCGGCACCGCGCGAATAGCCCCAAAGCGCCACACGGCCCCGCTCAACGCCGGGGCGCGTCTCAAGCTCGCTGAGCGAATCGAGCGCCACCTGTCGCCACGCCCGCGCCGTCACAGTGCGGCGCGTGGGGTCCGGGGCGGCCGCGTCGAAATAGGCCGGCAGAAGAACATGATAGCCCCGCGACGCCAGCTGGATGGCGTGGGCGTCGAACAGGATGGAGTTCATTTCGAACCCTGTACCGCCATGCAGCAAGACTATGCCCAGACCATTGGGCGTGCCGCGCGGCGCATACAGATGGGCGCGGATCGCACGCCCCCGGCTGTCGAAGGTGATCGACTGACGCGAGGCCCGGACCTGCACATCGTCCGCACAGCCGGGGATGCCGACCTGTGGCGGGGTCTGAACAGACTGCGCGTGGCCCGGCGATGTGGCTGAGGCCGCCACCGCCAGGACCACTGCGATCAGCGGCACCCGCATAACTACCGGTTCAGGCTGAGATGGTTGATCAGATCGACACGGGCGATCAGCCCGACGAACTGCTCGCCGTCCAGCACCAGGGCCACCCGGTCGCGGTCGAACAGGGGGATCAGGGCGTCCAGCGGCTCGCCGACCTGAACCGTGTCCAGATCCCGCGTCATGACCTCACCCACCGGCTTGGCGAAGCGGGCTTTGCGAGTGATTTCGTCGGTATTCATGACATGCACGATGTCGCTTTCGTCCAGAATGCCGACGAGCCGGCCATCCTGAATGATCGGAAGCTGAGACACGTCGGCACCGCGCATCCGCTTGAAGGCTGTGTCCAGGGTGTCGCCCGGCCCGGCCACGACCACGTCGCCGTTTGCGTATTTGCGGGTGATCAGGTCCGACAGGTCGCCATGGAGCTCGCGTTCGCCCAACCCCTGATCGGCCAGCCAGGCGTCATTGTAGACCTTCGACAGATATTTGGCCCCAGTGTCGCAGACGAAGGTCACCACACGCCTGGGCTCTGTCTGCTCGCGGCACCAGCGCAGGGCGGCGGCGATCAGGGTGCCTGACGAAGATCCCGCCAGAATGCCTTCCTTCAGCAGCAGGTCCCGCACCGTCGAGATCGCCTCGCTGTCGGGGATGGAATAGGCCTTGTCGATCAGGCTCATGTCCGCCGTATCGGGCACGAAATTCTGGCCGATACCCTCGACGGTGTAGCTGCCTTCCGGGCTGGGGACGCCATCGTTGACGATGCCGGCCAGGACCGAACCGACCGGGTCGGCCAGAATGATCTGGGCGTTCGAGCCCTGGCTTTTCAGATACTGCGCCACCCCGGTGATCGTGCCGCCCGAGCCGATGCCGGCGACATAGGCGTCGATGTCATGCCCCATCTGTTCCCAGATTTCAGGGCCTGTGGTCCGAACGTGCGCCTCTGAGTTTGCCGTGTTGGCGAACTGGTTGACGAAGAATCCGCCCGGGATCTGCTGGGCCAGACGCTCGGCCATGTCTGTGTAATATTCGGGATGGCCGTGATCGACGTCCGACCGCGTCAGCCGCACATCAGCCCCCATGGCGCGCAGATGCTGGATTTTTTCCTTGGACATCTTGTCGGGGATGACCAGAAGCACCTTATAACCCTTGGCCTGACCGACCAGCGTCAGCGCCAGACCCGTGTTCCCGGCCGTCGCTTCGACGATGGTGCCACCGGGCTTCAGATATCCCTCCCGTTCCGCCGCATCGATCATCGACAGGGCGATACGGTCCTTGATCGACCCGCCCGGATTCTGGGCCTCCAGCTTGAGGAACAGGCGGCACGGGCCGGTATCGATCTTCGTCACCTCCACCATCGGCGTCTTGCCGATCAGGTCCAGCAAGGAACCGGTCGGACCGGACAGGACGGGCGTGGGGGCCAAAGACATTCATAACTCCGAGGGACGTTCGCGCCGGAAGCTAGGCGCGCCTCCCCCTCATCACAACACGCCGCGCGAGAATTTGACCTCTCGAAGAGAGCCAAAGCGCGGTATCAAGGATTCCAAATGACAAAATCATCCAGCCGGCCACCCGCCGGCCTCCCCGATCCGGACACCCTGCTGGCCTTCCTGCGCGAGGCGGGCACGGCCGAGAAAACCGATATTGCCCGACACTTCGGCCTGAAGGGCCACGAGCGGCGCATGCTGCGCGAAATGATCCGCGAACTGGAAGCCGCTGGCAAACTGGGCAAGCGCGGCCGCAAGGGCTTTGCCGAGGTCGGGGCCCTGCCCCCGGTCGGTGTGGCCGACGTCAGCGAGCGCGATACGGACGGCGACCTTTATGTGCGGCTGGTCGAGGCGTCCGAGGACGCCCCACGGGCCGTTCTGGTACCGGACAAGACTGGCAAGACCGGACCCGCCGTGGGCCTGGGGGCGCGTGTCCTGGCCAAGTTCGAACGCGGTCCGGATGGCTGGGAAGCCCGGATCATCAAGGTTCTGGACACTGACACCAACCGCGTTCTGGGCGTCATCCGCAAGTCGAACCGCGAGGTGCGGGTCGAGCCCGTCGATCGCCGCTCCAAGGACGTGCTGTTCGTGCCGCCCGCCCAGGCCGAAAGCCTGAAGGACGGCGATCTGGTGTTCGCCTCCATTGAGAAAGGCGACCACCGCTATGGTCCCAAGCGCGGCAAGATCCTGGAGATCATCGGCCGCGAGGACGATCCCCGTGCCGCCTCCCTGATCGCCATCGCTGCCAACAAGGTGCCGATGGGCTTCTCCGAGGCGGTGGAGAAGGAGGCCGAGGATCAGGAACTGCCGTCGCTGAAGGGCCGCGAGGACCTGCGCGACCTGCCGCTGATCACTATCGACCCGGCCGATGCACGCGATCACGACGATGCCGTCTATGCCATGCGGGACGACGACCCGAAGAACCCTGACGGCTGGGTGGTATGGGTCGCCATCGCCGACGTGGCCGCATACGTCCGGCCCGGCACAAATCTGGACCGCGAGGCGCGCGACAAGGGCAACTCCACCTACTTCCCCGACCGCGTCGAGCCCATGCTGCCCGAACGGCTGTCGAACGGCCTGTGCAGCCTGAAGGAGGGCGAGAACCGCGCCTGCATGGCCGTGAGGATGGTCTTCGACAAGGGCGGGCGTAAGACTGGGCACAAGTTCGTGCGCGGCCTGATGCGCAGCCACGCCAAACTGTCCTACGAGCAGGCGCAGTCGGCGATCGACGGTCAGCCTGACGACGCCACCGGCCCCATCATGGACGCGATCCTGACGCCGCTGTGGACGGCCTATCACACCATGCTGAAGGGGCGTCTGAAACGCAGCCCGCTGGCCATCGAAAGCCCCGAGCGGCGCATCCGCATGACGCCCGACGGCCAGATTGCCTCCATCGAACCGCGCGTCAGCCTGGAAGCGCACCGGCTGATCGAGGAAATGATGATCCAGGCCAATGTCTGTGCCGCCCAGACGCTGGAGCAGAAACGTACCCCGCTGATCTATCGCATTCACGAGACGCCCAGCCAGGAGAAGACCTTCAACCTGGCCGACTTCCTGCAGACCATCGGCAAGCCGTGGGACAAGGGACAAGCCCCGACCACCAAGCGACTGAACGCCCTGCTGGATGAGACGCGCGACGGGCCACACGCCGAGGTCGTCAATGAGGTCGTCCTCCGCAGCCAGATGCAGGCAATCTATTCCCCTGACAACATTGGTCACTTCGGTCTGAACCTGGACAGGTATGCCCACTTCACCTCGCCGATCCGGCGCTATTCCGACCTGATCGTGCACCGGGGCCTGATCCGGGCGCTGAACCTGGGCAAGGACGGGCTGACGGACCGGGAGATCGTCGAACTGCCGGCCATCGCTGAACAGGTGACCCAGACCGAGCGCCGGTCGATGGCCGCCGAACGCGCCGCCATGGACCGCTACATGGCCGCCTTCCTGTCCGAGCGGGTGGGCGCGACCTTCACCGGACGGATCACCGGCGTGACGCGGTTCGGCCTGTTCATCCGTCTGGACGAGACAGGAGCCGACGGACTGGTGCCGGTTTCGTCGCTGGGCGGCGAGTATTTCCATCACGACGACAAGGCTCACGCGTTGGTCGGCGAACGCAGCGGCCAGCGCTGGACCCTGGGCCGCAATGTGGAGGTCAAGCTGCAGGAGGCCACGCCGATCACCGGCGGCCTGGTGTTCGAGATGCTGTCCGATCCTGCCCCGCGCGATCCCAATGCGCCCGCTCCCCGGCTGGGTGTCCGGGCGCGCAGTCCGGGCGGCAACGGCTTTCCCAAGCGGGGAGCAACCCGCCCCGGTGGGCCGAAACCACCCAAGGGCGGTCGCGGCGGCAAGCCCTCCGGTGGGCTGAAAGGGGTGCGCAAGGGCAAGCGGAAGTGACCCAGCCCTTCGACGCCGCCCAGGACCTGGCCGACGCCCCACGCATCGGTGGGCGCCAGAATCCGAAGGATGCAGCGACCCTGATCCTCACCCGAGGCACATCCGGATCGACCGAAGTGCTGATGGGGCGTCGTGCGCCGGGGCACGTGTTCATGGCGTCGAAATGGGTGTTTCCCGGCGGACGGATCGAGCGGGCGGATTACACCGCGGCGTCGGCCACCGATCTGCCGCATCAGGACGCCGCCCGCCTGGCCCGCGAGGGCAATGCCCGCCGCGCCCGCGCCCTGGCGCTCACGGCGGTACGCGAAACCTTCGAGGAGACGGGCCTGATGCTGGCCGAGCCCGCGCCGGTCGCTTCGGTCGCCGGGCCGTGGCGGGAGTTTCGCGCGGTCGGGGCCCTGCCCGACTTGGCAGCCCTGTCCTATGTGGCCCGCGCCATCACGCCGCCGAGACGGACGCGCCGTTTCGACGCCCGTTTCTTCATGGCAGACGCAAAGGCTCTGCTGCACCCCGAGCCGACGGCGGGCTCTGGCGAACTGGACGAGATCGCCTGGATGCCATTGGCGGAAGCGCGGGCGCTGGACCTGCCGGCGATCACGCGCTTCGTACTGGGCGAGGTGGCCGAGAGGCTCGTGCAGCCACGTCGCCCGCTGCCGTTCGTGCGCATGGTTCGCGGTGCCCACAAAGTCGAGCATCAGGACTGAGCCCATGGCCGACACGCCCATCACCCTGCGCCTGACCATCGCCGATCCGGTCGCGGGGCTGCACTACAGTTTGCAGGACAGGACGAATGCGCCGGTCGATGCGGTGATCGCAGGCGAGGGTCCGCTGTCTTTCGACGTGCCCGTCCGGCTGTCGGATGACGGGCGGATGCTGGGGCCGTTCGTACGCACCGAGGGGCCGACGCGGCGCTTCGTCTACATCGCCATCGGCGGTCAGGCGGGAAGCGACGAACGGGTGTTCAGCCGCAGGGCCAAGATCGATGTGCACGACATTCCACCCGACCTGCTGGTCCTCGCGCGGCAGGGAAAGGTGCTGGAGGCGGTACTGCCCGGCCGCGGCAGGGATGGAACCCCGGCCTGCGCGACGGTTCGACCGCTGCATCCCTGGCGTCAGGTCTGAACAGGTTGGCACCGATAGACGCCGCCCAAGCCTCAGCGTAAGCCTGCCGTCATGACGCCGATGAACATCGTGGGATACGGGGTCTATGCCCCGCGCGAGCGACGCCCGTCCGAGGCGCTGGATATCGTTTTCGGACAACCCTCCGGCTGGACGCAGGAACAGTTCGGGATAGCGGCCCGTGGCGTGGCTGCGCCCGACGAAACCACCTCCATGATGGGGGCCGAGGCCGCCCGGCGCGCCCTGGTCGATGCGGGCTGGCGTGACGGCGAGTTCGACGTCCTGATCGGAGCGTGCGCGGTCATGGAGCAGCCCATTCCAGGCACGTCCATCCTGATCCAGCAGGCGCTGGGTCTGGGCAAATCCGGCATATGGGCCTTCGATGTGAACCAGACCTGCCTGTCGTTCGTGACGGCACTCGACATCGCCGCCATGGGATTCGCCACCGGCCGGTTCCGTCGCGCCGTCATCGTGGCCAGCGACATCGCTTCGGCCGGACTGGACTGGGACACCCCTGCGTCGGCGGCCATTTTCGGAGACGGCGCGGCGGCGATCTGCGTCGAGGCGACGGACGATCCGTCAGGCCCCGCCCTGCTGGCGCGGGGGTTCGAGACCTATGGCGAGGGCAAGGACCTGGCCACGCTGAAGTCCGGCGGCACCCGCATCCGCATCGACCACGGGCTGGAAGCCCTGAGCGAGGGCGCAAAGTTTCACATGGATGCGTTCGGCATCTTCAAGGCCGCCGCGCGGTCCCTGCCCCGCCTGATCGATCGTGGACTGGACGAGGCGGGACTGACGCGAGAGACGGTCGATCTAGTCATCTGCCACCAGGCCAGCGCGCCTGGCGTGGAACACGTGCGGCGGTTGATGGGGGGTGATCCCGCGCGGGTCATCGACATCTTCGCCACCCACGGCAACCAGATCGCGGCTTCCCTGCCGACCGCCCTGGTCGAGGCGAAGGCACGCGGCTTGGTACGCCCCGGCAGCACGGTGCTGATGCTGGGCACGGCGGCCGGGATCAGTGCTGCGGCCATGGTCCTGCGGACGTGAGACGGGCGCTTGTCACCGGAGCGACGGGGGGACTGGGCATTGCTCTGGTGCGGGCCCTGCTGGACGAAGGCTATGTCGTACGGGCCACGGGTCGCCAGCCTGCGGCTCTGGCGCGGCTGGCGACCATGGGGGCCGAGACCGTGGCGGCCGACCTGCTCGATACCGATCTGAACCGCCTTTGCGCTGACCGGGATGCCGTCTTCCACGTCGCAGGATTGTCCAGCCCGTGGGGACCGGATCAGGCGTTCGACCTGGCCAATGTCGAGGCGACGCGGCGGCTGCTGGCGGCGGCGCAGGCATCAGGCGTCGGCAGTTTCGTCTTCGTATCCTCGCCGTCCGTTTATGCGCGATGGCGGGATCAGACGGGCCTCACAGAAGCCTCGCCCTGGCCCGAGCGCCCCCTGAACGCCTATGCCCGCACCAAGGGCGAGGCCGAGAAGATCGTTCTGGCCGCCGACAGGCCCGGTTTCCGCACTGCCGCCATCCGTCCGCGCGCGCTCATCGGGCCGGACGACACGGTCCTGTTGCCGCGCATCCTGCGGCTGGTCCGCAAGGGGCGGTTCCCGCTGTTCCGCCGGGGCGAAGCTCTGGTCGAGTTGACCGATGTGCGCGATGGAGCTCGCGCCCTGATGCTGGCAGATCAGCACAGGGAGGCGGCGGGCGGACAGGCCATCAACATCTCCGGGGGGCGGCCCCTGCCGATCGCGACGCTGGTTAAGCGGCTGAGCGACAGGCTGGGCGTGCCGGTGAAGATCGTGCCCCTGCCGCTCTGGCTGGGACAGGCCCTGTCTGTCGTCTCCGACGCCGTCTGCCGCATCCTGCCAGGCCGACCAGAGCCGATCCTGACGCCCTACACCCTGTCGACCCTGGCCTGGTCGCAGGCCTTCGACCTGACCAAGGCGCGCACCCTGCTGGGTTACGAGCCGGAGCATGACGCGGTCGAGACGGCCTTGGCCATCGCGCCCGATATGGCGTCCCGGTGAAGGCCTGCCGCGTCCACATCCTGAGAGCCGGGGCGTGTCGGCACCCGGAGGCCATGACCCGCGAAGGCGCATCCTGGCGCAGTGTAGAGTTTCCGGCCCTGGTCGCCCTGATCCTGCATCCTGACGCCGGGCCGATCCTGTTCGATACCGGCTATGACCCCGCCTTTTTTGCGGCGACGCAGCCTTTTCCGGAGCGCCTCTATCGCTGGACGACACCTGTCGATTTCAAACCCGAAGAGGCGGTCGCCGAGCAACTTCCCCGCTTTGGCGTCAAGCCCGAAGACGTCACCGCCATCGTCATCTCCCATTTCCACGGCGACCATGTCGCGGGCCTGCATCGCTTTCCCAAGGCCGCCATCCACTGCGCCCGAGCGGGAGCGGAACTTCTGGTGCGGGGCAACCGGCTGTCCCGCGTCCGCAAGGGTGTGCTCAGCGCCCTGGCCCCTGCGGATCTTACAGACCGCGCCGTCTGGTTCGAGGACAGACCCCGCACCGCCCTGTCCGCCGATCTGGCACCTTTCGAGACGGGGGCGGATCTGCTGGGTGATGGCTCTCTTATCGCCGTCCCCCTGCCCGGCCACTGTCCCGGTCACTGGGGGTTGCTAGTGCGACAGCACGACGATCAGTTTCGGTTCCTTATCGGCGATGCGGCCTGGTCGAGCGGGGCCGTGCGCGACGACGCCCCGCCGCCCAGGCTGACCACCGGCCTGCTGGGCGACACCGAGGTCTGTCGCCGGACGTTGCATGATCTTCACCGGCTGTGGCAGCGCAACCCCGACATCGCCGTCACCCCCTCGCACTGCGGCGAGGTCGCGCACGAGAGCGGTGGCCATGGATCGGCCTGACCAGAGCGCACTGGCCGCCGCGTGGCTGGACGCGCGCTGGTCGGCCTTGCGCCTGCGGACACAACGCGATGTGGAAGCGCGGCAGGCGCGTCTGTGGCGGCGCATGACCCCGGTGATCGAGGCCACGCCCGCCGTCGCCCATCTGGCGGGTCAACCGCTGAGGGCGTTTCCGATCATGGGGCCGCGCGAGCTTCGCACGGGTTTCCAGAACTGGAACACACTCGGCCTGACGCGGGAACAGGCTGAAGCCAGCGCCCGCGATGCTGAAATGGGTGGCGATGGCCTGGTCGCCCCCGGCGTGGCGGCGGGTTTCTCCACCGGCTCATTGGGAACGCCGGGCCTGTTCCTGAACAGCGAAGCCGAGCGTGCCGCATACTTGGGCCACCTGCTGGCGCGGCTGCTGCCGGTGCGTGATCTGATCAGGCCCCTGCGCATCGCCCTGTGCCTGCGCGCGGACAACCGCCTGTATCAGGACGCGGGCAAGACGGGCCGTATCCGTTTTCTGTTCGTGGGCCTGGGCGAGGATGCTGCGGCACGGTTCCAGCGTCTGCACGCCTTCGGTCCCGACATCCTGATCGCCCCGCCGCATGTGCTGGCCGACCTGGTGCATCGAACGGAGGCGGCCCGCGAGGCCTGGTCCCTGCGCCGCCTCTTCTACGGGGCCGAGTCGATGGGAGAGGCCGAGCATGCGTGGATCGGGTCGGTGCTGAAGGCGCGTCCGGACCCGCTGTATCAGGCCACCGAAGGTTTCATCGCCGCGTCCTGCCGGCACGGCACGCTGCACCTCAACGAGGATGTGCTGATCGTCGAGCGCGAGCCGATGCCCGGCTCCGACAGGTTCGTGCCCATCATCACCGATCTGCGCCGGACCAGCCAGCCGATGATCCGGGTCCGGCTGGGCGACCTGTTGCAGCCGCTCGGGAAGCCATGCGCCTGCGGTTCACCCCTGAGCGCCATCCATCCGGTCGAGGGACGGCTGGAAGACCTGTGGCGCTGGCCCGGCGTCACCATCCCGCCGCGCGATGTGGAAACCGCCGTCAGTGCGGCCCTGGGCGCGGAGGTTGACTGGCGCGCCACGGCCTCGACCGAAGGGGTCGTCGTCGAGGCCGTGGGCATGCATGCGGGCAGGGTTGCCGAAGCCGTTACGTGCCTGCTGGCGACCTACCGCCTCCACCTGCCGGTAACGGCCTTACCGCAGACGCCCGTCCACGGGGTCAAGCGCCGACGCATCCGGTGGTCCGATGGTTGAGCGGGTCCTGGTCACCGGAGCCCGTGCGCCCGCTGCGCTGGACATCGCCCGCAACCTGAAGGCCGCCGGGTTCGAGGTCCACATGGCCGACTGTGTCCCGGCCCGGATCGCGCGATGGTCCTGCGCGCCGACAACGGTGCATCGACACGCGTCGCCGGTGCGCGAGTCCGCGCGGTTTGCGGCGGACATGCGCTGCCTGCTGGATCGCCTGGCCCCCACAGCCGTCATCCCGACCTGCGAGGAGGTCTTCCACCTGGTGGCCCTGGCCGAAGCCGACGGCTGGTCGGACCGCGTGATCGCCCCGCCGATGGACCGGCTGACGCGCCTGCATCACAAGGGCCAGTTTGCGGACCTGTGCCAGACGCTCGGCCTGCCCGTGCCGGACAGCACGACCGCTACCGATGCAGACGCGCTGATGATGCAGGCCACACGCGGCCAGGTCGTGGTGAAGCCCGCCTGGTCCCGCTTTGGGGCCCGCACCCTGATTGGGCCGACGCCGCAGCAACTGGCCCGACTGTCGCCATCACCCGACCAGCCGTGGATCGTCCAGGACGGCGTCCGGGGCGAGGAGGTCAGCCTGTATGCCATGGCCCATGAAGGCCAAATGTCCGCATTCAGCGCCTATCGCTCCGACTGGCGAACACGGGGCGGAGCGGCCTATGTGTTCGAGCCTCTGACAGGGGGTGTGCTGGATCGCCTGCGCGAAATGGCTTCGACCCTGGCCAGCTTCGTCGGCACGGGACAGTTCGGCTGTGACGCTATCGTCGATGCGACCTGCAAACCCTGGCTGATCGAGTGCAATCCCCGCGCGACCAGCGGCGTGCATCTGTTTGGACGCAGCGCCGAGTTCGGTCGGGCGCTGCTGGGGTGCGGGATCGCGGACCCTGCGTCCGACGACTGGCGTAATGGCGTGATGCTGGACAGCTTCGGTGTGGCCGAGGCCTTGCGGACGCGCCGCCTGTCGAAATGGCGCACGAACCGTGGCCGCTCGAAAGACATCGTGTCGGCCCCCGGCGACCCCCTGCCCCCGCTCGGTGCCTTGATGGATGCCGCCGGGTTCGGCCTGCGGGCTTTGGCATCAGGACATGGCCTCGCCGAGGCCATGACCGCCGATATCGAGTGGAACGGACAGCCGCTGACGCCTGCGCTATGGGAGAGACCATGACACCGCTTCCCGCGAGCCTGAAATCCAGCTGGCAGATGGCGGCCCTGTCGCGCGAGGTGACCGACAGGCCGCTCGCCCGGACCGTGGCGGGGGTGCCGCTGGTCCTGTTCAGAACCGTCGGAGGGGTCAGCGCCCTGATCGACCGCTGCCCGCATCGCAACTATCCGCTGTCGGAGGGGCGGCTGGTCGAGGGCGCGTTGCAATGCCCCTACCATGGCTGGAGGTTCGCGGGCGACGGAGCCTGCGTCGAGGTGCCGGGATGCGCTCTGGCCGACGGCCAGTCGCAGCGGCTGGCGGCCACGCCGGTGGTGGTCATGGAGCGACACGGCGCGGTGCTGGTCCGGCTGGATGGCGACGCCACCGCGCCCCTGCCCGACCTGACCGACTGGGGTGCGGAGGGGCACGATCATTTCTGGTGGTCGCAGGGGGTGTGGCGCGGGCGGGCGCTGGATGCGCTGGAGAATGTGCTGGACCCCTTCCACACCAACTTCATCCACGACGGCATCATCCGGCGCAGTACCCGGCGCGTGCCGGTCAGGCTCAGCGTCGCCTCGGGCGAGGACTGGATCGAGTCCATCATTGAACAGCCCCAGCCGGACCTGGGCTGGATGTCCCGCCTGCTGGAGCCGCCCCGCGATCGCAGTCGCACCCGGCTCAATGGGCCGACCACGGTCCAGGCACGCTGGGAGGGGCCAAAGGGCCTGACCCTGTGCGTCACTGTCTTCTTCACCCCGGTGACCGAAGCCAGCCTGATGCCGTTCGCCTGTTTCACCACGCCGAAGGGGCGCGGCCCCGGCTGGTTGAAGGAGCGGGCCATCCGAGTGTTTCTTGATCCGGTCGTGCGCCAGGACCGACATGCCTTGGCGCAGCAGTTGGACAATATCGAGCGCTTCGGTGCCCCCCGTTTCCTGCAAGGCCCCGGCGACCTGCTGGGGGCCCGCGTGTCGCGGTTGTTCAATGGCGAGCGCCTGGAGCCCGGTCATGAAGGACCGTTTGAGCACCAACTCTGACATGTCACCGGTTGGTCATTAAACATCTGATTGTGTTCAGCCTCTCGACAGGGCCGATCTGGCTTGGCAACGTGAGGCGGCATGGGGCGTTTCGCGGGCATACAGCCAGCTGTCAGAGCTGACCCGGCCCCCGCCGCCACCGGCGAGGGCTTTGACGCCGCGCATGAGGCCATCGCCAAGGACCGGTCGCTGCAGTTCAGCATGGAGCCGCGCGAGGTTCCGCCGCCGCCCGATCCGCCGCCGAACTGGCTGCGCGGACTGTTCGAGTTTCTGAATGCCCTTGGTCCGCTGTTCCAGGTCCTCTTCTGGATACTGATCGGCCTTGTCGTGGCCGGGATAGCCTGGTTCATCATCCGCGAACTGATGCGCATCCGGGCACCGGAGAAGCGCGGCAAGACCGCCAAGCCTGCGCCCGAAGCCTGGCGTCCGGAGGCGGCGGCGGCACTGGCCCTGCTGTCCGACGCCGACGCCCTCGCCGCGCAGGGACAGTTTGCCGAGGCCGTGCACCTGCTGCTTTTGCGCAGTATCAATGACATCGAGGGGCGTCTGCCCAATGCGGTGCGCCCGGCCCTGACGTCGCGGGACATCGCCCGGCTGGAGCGGCTGCCCGATGCGGCCCGCCCGACCTTCTTGCGGATCGCTCGGGCCGTGGAAACCAGTCTTTTCGGCGGCGGCAGCGTCGATCGCGCCACTTGGGACGACTGCCGCGCTGCCTATGAGGCCTTTGCCTTCCAGGGGACCTGGGCCCGATGACCGACACCGTCGCCAGCCCCGGTCAGGCCACCGCCGTCAACGACGCGGGCGCGAGCCACAGCCCGTTCCGGCCGATCGTCATCATCGCCCTGATCCTGGCGGCGGTCTTTGCCCTGTCGGCCATGGCGGCACTGGACGCCTTTTCGCCTGAGCTGAGCAGCGGCAACGACGGCGGCGAGCATGCTCTCTCGAAATCGGCCGTGGGCTATGCCGGTATCGTCAGACTGATGCGTGAAACCGATCGACCGGTCGTGCTCAGCCGCGGTGCACTGGGGGCCATCAGCGACGAGAACTTGCTGGTCCTCACGCCGTCCGTCGGGCAGGAGACCGAGGCGCTGGACGAGCTGCGATGGTCGTCTCAAGCCACACTGCTGGTTTTGCCGAAATGGCAGACGATCGGAAAGCCCTTCAAAAAAGGATGGGTCGAGAAGGCCGGCCTGCTGGATGCGACGGAATCCCTGTCGGCTCTGCCGGACGATCTGCGGCCCGATCTGGTCATGGGCTCGAGACCGTTGACAGGCCAGGTTCAACTCTACGGGCCGGATGAGGAGCCGCTGGGTCGGCCGGTCGCGATCGAAGGCCTGCGTACCTTGAGCGGTCCCGGCTGGTACCCGCTCGTGACCGATGCACAAGGCGGCGCGGTCGTCCTGATGCACGAAGACACGGGCGTCATGGTCGTGTCCGACCCTGATCTGCTCAACACCCTGGGCATGAATGGCGAGGCCAAGGCGCAGACGGCGCTCGGCATCATAAATGCCGTTGCGGAGCCGGGACAGGCGGTAGTCTTCGACCTGACCCTGCATGGCTTCGGGCGACCGCGCAGCATCCTGCGACTGTTGCTGGAGCCGCCATTGCTGGGTTTCACCCTTTGCCTGCTGTTCGCGGCGGGACTGGTGTTCTGGCAGGCGGCGAACCGGTTCGCGCACCATCGCAAGGGCGACCGCGCCGTGGCCCTTGGCAAGAAGGCCCTTGCCGACAATACCGCCGCCCTGGTCCGGCTGGCCCGGCGCGAACGCAGCATGGCCCGGCCCTATGCCGACCTGATGCGTCAGCAGGCGGCCAAGGCCGTGGCCGCACCGCCCAATCTGTCGCGCGACGGCCTGACCCAGTTGCTGGATCGACTGGCCACGCGCCAGGGCGTGCAGACGGATTTCGAGACCCTGTCCACCGAGGCGGATCAGGCTCGCAACGCCGGTGACCTGATGGTCGTCGTGCGCAAACTGTTGAACTGGAAATCGGAGATGACCCGTGGACGTGGTTGAAGTCGGGGCGATCGCCGCCCGAATCCGCAACGAGGTCGCCAAGGCCGTGATCGGCCAGACCGACACCGTTGACCTGATGCTGACCGCCCTTTTCAGTGGCGGGCATATCCTGCTGGAAGGGCCGCCGGGCACGGCCAAGACCCTGCTGGCCCAGAGCTTCGCACGGACGCTGTCTCTGGCGTTCGGGCGCATCCAGTTCACGCCGGACCTGATGCCGGGCGACATCCTGGGGTCCAATCTGTTCAACTTCCAGACCTCGACCTTCAGCCTGACGCGCGGGCCGGTCTTTTGCGACCTGCTGCTGGCCGACGAGATCAACCGGACCCCGCCCAAGACCCAGGCGGCGCTTCTGGAAGCCATGCAGGAACGATCGGTCACCATCGACGGCGAGACCCATGCGCTGAGCGATCGCTTCACCGTCATCGCCACCCAGAACCCGATCGAACAGCAGGGCGTCTATCCCCTGCCCGAGGCGCAGCTGGACCGCTTCCTGTTCAAACAGACACTGGATTATCTGTCGCGCGAGGACGAGCTGATGGTGGTCAAGGCGCACGGCTCCCAGGCCGGCATGCCCGATCCCGAAGGCCTGGGCGTCACCCCGATCGCCGATCAGGCAACGGTCGCAGCGGCCGTCAAGACCGTGTCGCGGGTGCGGCTCAGCGACGAGATCGCGGCCTATGTCGTCGACCTGATCCGGTCAACGCGCGAGAATGCCGATCTGCAGACGGGGGCCTCGCCGCGGGCGGGGTCCACGTTGGCCGTGGCCGCGCGGGCGCGGGCGGTTCTGGATGGGCGCGACTATGTCATCCCCGACGACGTCAAGGGCCTGGCCCTGCCCGCGCTGAGGCACAAGGTGGTCCTGTCGGCCGCCGCCGAGATCGAGGGTCGCCGCGTCGATCAGGTGATCGCCAGCCTGATCGATCAGGTTCCCGCTCCGCGATGATCTATCCGACCCGGCTCAGCATCCTGGCGGCCCTGGCGGGAGCGCCCATCGCGCTGCTGCTTGGCCTGGTGCAGCCGGGCCTGTGGCTGGCGGCACCCGCCTGGCTGATGGGTCTGGGGGTGCTGATGTTGATCGACGCGCTGTGCGCGGCGGCCCCGCGCAGTGTCGGCATCACCTTCGATCCGCCCGGCTATCTGGCCGTCGCGGCCCCCGCGACCGCCCTGCTGCAAGCCGATTTCAGCCGCGGCGGCACGCGGCGACGTCTCGAGATCGCTCTCGATGCGGAGGCGCGCACGGGCCTGGACAGCGCCATCGGACGGACCGACCCGGCCCGGCGCGATGCCGTCCTGTTCGACATGACGCCCGTGCGTCGAGGGCTGGCCGTCTTCACCCAGGCGACCCTGCGCTGGCAGGGACCGCTGGGCCTGATCTGGCGTCAGACCCGGCGACCGCTGACCGAGGCCATTCCCATCGGGGCCGATGTCCGCCGAATCGAGGACGAGGCCGTGCGCTTTGTCTTGCGCGACGCCCTGCATGGGGCCAAGGCCCAGATCGACATCGGCGAAGGGGCCGAGTTCCACGCCCTGCGCGACTTCCACTCTGGCATGGACCGGCGCACCATCGACTGGAAACAGTCAGCCCGGCACCACCACCTGCTGGCCAAGGAGTTCCGGGTCGAGCGCAACCACCAGATCATCATGGCCCTGGACTGCGGTCGGGTGATGAGCGAGCCGGTCGGCGGGGCCCCGCGCATCGACCGGGCCATCCATGGAGCCCTGATCTTGGCCTATGCCTGCCTGCGCGAAGGCGACCGGGCGGGGCTGTTCGCCTTCGCCGAGCGACCGAAGCTGACCACCGGCGCGGTCGCCAGCGTCGCCTCCTTCCCCCTGCTGGTACGCCAGGCCGCGACCATCGACTATGGGACCACGGAGACCAACTATGCCCTGGGTCTGACCACCCTGTCGGCCAGTCTGAAGCGTCGGTCGATGGTCGTGGTCTTCACCGAATTCGCCGACATCACCGCGGCCGAACTGATGATCGAGACGGTGTCGCGCCTGATCAAACGGCATCTGGTCCTGTTCGTCGTGATGCGTGACGAGGAGCTGGAGACCCTGGTCTCGACCGTCCCGGAAACGCCGGAGGACGTGTCTCGTGCCGTGGTCGCCGCCAGCCTGTTGCGCGAGCGCGATCTGGTCCTGGCCCGGCTGCGTCGTCTGGGGGCCCATATCGTCGAGGCCGAGGCCCAGCATGTCGGCCCCGCCATCCTGAACGCCTATCTGGACCTCAAACGGCGGGACCTGCTGTGAGCGAGCTTCAACTCAAGAGCCAGCGGTTCCGCACCGAACGCGAGCGCGACTGGCGCCAGCTCGAAGCGCTCGTCACCAAGGCCGAGAAACGCTCGGCCGGTGCCCTGAGCAATGCCGAAATCCTGGCCATGCCGGTGCTGTACCGCTCCACCCTGTCGGCCCTGTCGGTGGCGCGCGAGACCTCGCTGGACCAAGGGTTGATCGGCTACCTCGAGAATCTGTCGGCGCGGGCGTATTTCTTCGTCTACGGGGCCCGATCCACGCCGCTGGAGCAGCTCAACGCCTTCTTCTCGCGCGACTGGCCCCGGGGGGTTCAGTCGATCTGGCGCGAGACGCTGGTCGCCCTGTTCGTGACGGCGCTGGGAGCGGTGGTCGCCTATGTGCTGGTCGGCGCCGACAGCGACTGGTTCTTCACCTTCGTCGATCCGGGCCTGGCCCAGGGACGCGATCCAACGGCGACGCAGGCCGCATTACGAGCCACGCTTTATGATGGCGCGGATGCAGACGGTCTGTCGTTCTTCGCCACCTATCTGTTCACCCACAATGCCGAGGTCGCCCTGCTGGCCTTTGCGCTCGGCTTTGCCTTCGGGGTGCCGACCATCGTGGTGCTGCTCAGCAATGGAGCCATGCTGGGCGCCATGGTTCATGTCTTCGTGTCCAAGGGGCTGGGCTATGAGTTTGGGGGCTGGCTGCTGATCCACGGGGTGACCGAACTGTTCGCCATCGTCCTGGCGGGGGCCGCAGGCCTACGGATCGGGTGGGCTGTCGCCTTCCCCGGTCGCCAGAGCCGTCTGGAGGCCATGTCCGGTGCCGGCAAGGCGGCAGGTGCCGTGATGATGGGGGTGGTCATCATGTTGATGCTGGCCGGCGTGCTGGAAGGGTTCGGGCGCCAGCTGATCACCAGCGACACCGTGCGCTACGCCATCGCGGGCGGCAGCGCGATCCTGTGGGGTCTGTACTTCTACGCGCCCCGCCCCGACCGGGTCCTGGCGAGGATCGGCCGATGACGATGGCCGCGCCGACCCCGGCCGAACGCAAGCGGATGCGCGTCCTGGTCACGCCCGAGGGGGTGCCGCTGAACCTGGAACTGGCCACGGTGGGCCAGCGGTTCGGGGCGCTGGCGCTTGACCTGCTGATCATCGTCGGCACCGTCGTCGCCGTCACCATCGCCCTGGCCATCGTGTTTTCCAGAACGCGCGGCGGCTCGGCCGAGATCATCGGCATCGTCTGGCTGCTGGGCATGTTCCTGCTGCGCAATGCCTATTTCCTGGGCTTCGAGATGTCGGCCCGGGCGGCGACGCCGGGCAAGCGTGTCATGGGTCTGCGAGTGGCAGCGCGAAACGGCGGTCGGCTGACATTCGAGGCGATCTTCACCCGTAATGCCCTGCGGGAACTCGAGCTCTTTCTGCCGCTCAGCCTGATGATCGCCGGTCCGATCATGGCGCTGCAGAGCGACATGGGCGGGTGGATCTATCTGCTGGCCACGATCTGGTGCCTGATCTTCGTGCTGCTGCCCTTCTTCAACGCCGACAAGCTGCGGGCCGGAGACATGGTGGCTGGAACCTGGGTGCTGCGCGCACCCCGCCAGAAGCTGATGCGCGACATGGCCGATGCGGGGGCCCGGCATCAGGCGGACCACAGCTTCACGCCGGCCCAGCTGGATGCCTATGGCGTCAAGGAGTTGCACGTTCTGGAAGAGGTGCTGCGCACCGGCGACCGCACCACCGTTCGGGCCGTTGCCGACCGGATCGCGCGCAAGATCGTCTATGACCGACGCGACGCCACCGACATCGAATTCCTGCGGGCCTACTACCACGCGGTGCGCGGCCGGATGGAGCAGGGGCTGCTGATGGGTCGCCGTCGGAAGGACAAATTCGACCGCTCTGTCTGAAACAGTCGGCTTGGTCAGAATTTGCCCGGCGAGGCGTCGTCAGCGGACTTTCTGCACGATTATTGCTTTTGTGGATTGTGCGGCGCAGCGAGCCGTGATTACTATGCGGCAGAACAGGATTTCACACGTGCCTCACACCATTCGCATCGCTGACCGCAGGAGCGCCGCCAAGGCGGTCGCGCTGTCGCATGCGCATGAGGCTCAGATGGCCCTGAACACCCTTATTTTCATTGTATCGCTCGTCCTGCTCCTCGGAGCGGTGTGGATGCACGCAACCTGACTTAAACCAAACTCAGGATCGCCCGCAGCCACCCGCTCCCGAAAGGAAGCGGGTTTTTTGTTGCGCGCGGTCCGGACACCTCCGGAACCGACCCCGCCCATGACGCAAGATTTTACCTCAGACAGCCGACCCCCGAACGCGAGAAGTCGCGCGGTTACGGCTGGCCCCAGCCGCGCTGCCGCCCGCAGCTATCTGCGTGCGGCTGGGATGCAGGATGCCGATTTCGACAAGCCGATGATCGCCATCGTCAACACCTGGTCGTCGGTCACGCCCTGCAACATGCACCTGGACCGGCTGGCGAAGGACGTGCGCGCGGGGATCATCGCGGCGGGTGGTTACCCGGTCGACTTCAACACCATCGTGGTGACCGACGGCATCTCCATGGGCACCGAGGGGATGAAGGCCTCGCTGATCTCCAGAGAGGTCGTCGCCGACAGCATCGAACTGGCCGTCGAGGGCCATCAGCTGGACGGGGTCATCTGCATCGTCGGCTGCGACAAGACCATTCCGGCAGCAGCCATGGCCCTGGCGCGGATGGATATCTCTGGCCTGGTCTATTACGGCGGCACCATCCTGCCGGGCCGGATGGGCGGCGGTGATATCTCGATTCAGCAAGTCTTCGAAGCGATCGGAGCCCATGGCGCAGGCACGATCGACGACGATCAACTGAAGACGGTCGAGACCGCCGCCTGTCCCGGCGCGGGGGCCTGTGGCGGTCAGTTCACCGCCAACACCATGGCCATGGCCCTGTCGGTCATGGGTCTGTCGCCCATGGGGGCCAATGACGTGCCCGCCGTCGATCCGGCCAAAGGTGCCGAAGGGATGCGTTGCGGTCGCCTGATCGTCGAGCGCGTCTTTGCCGGGGACACGGCCCGCAAATACATCACCCGCGCCAGCCTGAAGAACGCCGCCGTCGCGGTCTCGGCCTCGGGCGGATCGACCAATGCGGTCATGCACCTGACGGCCATCGCCGCCGAGGCGGGGATCGATTTCGGCATCGAGGATTGCCATCAGGCCTGCGTCGAGGCCCCGGTCATCTGCGACCTGAAGCCGGGCGGGCGCTTCCTGGCCTCGCACCTGTTTGCGGCGGGCGGCACGCGCCTGGTCACGCAGCGCATGGCCACTGCCGGCAAGATCGTGAACACCCCCACTGTCAGCGGGCGCAGCCTGTTCGCCGAAGCCGCCGAGGCCGAGGAAGCGCCCGGCCAGCAGGTCGTCACGACCTTCGACGCCCCGGTCATGGCGCGGGGCAGCTATGCCGTCATCTATGGCGACATCGCCCCCGAAGGTGCTGTCATCAAGCTGACCGGCCACAAGGTCGATCGGTTCGAAGGTCCGGCCTGCGTCTTCGACTCGGAAGAAGACGCCTTCCACGCGGTCCAGGACGGCGCGATCGGCGAAGGCGACGTCATCGTCATCCGTTACGAAGGCCCGCGCGGCGGACCCGGCATGCGCGAGATGCTGCAGGTCACGGCGGCGCTGAAGGGTCGGGGCATCCACGACGTCGCCCTGATCACCGACGGACGCTTTTCCGGTGCCAGCTATGGCTTCGTCGCAGGCCATGTGTCGCCCGAAGCGGCGGTCGGTGGCCCCATCGCCCTGATCCGCGACGGCGACCGTATCGCCATCGACGTCACCAATCGCCGGATCGACGTCGACGCCGATCTGGTGGCGCGCCGGGCGGACTTCGCCCCCCCGCCGCTCCGCCCGGCCCGCGGTGTCTTCGCCAAATACCGCGCCAGCGTGGCCTCCGCCGCTCAGGGGGCCGTCACCATTCCCACCCCGCCCCCCATTCAGTCCAGAGATGGACAGGTCAGGGCCGACTTCAAAGCTCACGAGGACGCCTGACATGGCCATCACCATCTACACAGACGACGACATTCGCCCCGGAGCCATCGCGGGCCAGCGCATCGCCATCATCGGCTATGGCTCGCAGGGCCGTGCCCATGCCCAGAACCTGAAGGACAGCGGCCACGACGTAGTCGCGGGCGTCCGTCATGGCGGCAAGGGCTGGAAGAACGCCACCGCCGACGGCATCGCCACCGCCGAACCCGCCGAGGCGGTCAGGGGCGCGGACATCATCGCTATCCTGACGCCCGACATGGCCCAGGCCGAGGTCTATCGCGAGGTCATCGAGCCGAACGCCAAACAGGGCGCGGCCATCCTGTTCGCCCACGGCTTTTCGATCATCTATGGCCGGATCACGCCGCGCGAGGACATGGACGTCATCCTGGTCGCGCCAAAGGGACCGGGCGATCTGGTCCGCCGCGAGTATCAGCGCGGACGCGGCGTCCCCAGCCTGTTCGCCATCGAGAAGGACGCGACCGGCAAGGCCCGTGATCGCGCCATGGGCTACGCAAAAGGGAACGGTGGGGCCACCGGCGGCCTGCTGGAAACCACCTTCCGCGAAGAGACCGAGACCGATCTGTTCGGCGAACAGGCGGTGCTGTGCGGTGGCGCGAAAGAGCTGGTCATGAGCGGGTTCAACACCCTGGTCGAGGCCGGTTACCAGCCCGAGATCGCCTATTTCGAATGCATGCACGAGCTGAAGCTGATCGTGGACCTGTTCTACGAGGGCGGCATCACAAAGATGAACGAGTTCATCTCCGAAACGGCCAAATGGGGCTCGGTCAAGTCAGGTCCGCGCGTCATCACAGACGAGACCCGCGCCCGCATGAAAACGGTGCTGGACGAGATCCAGTCGGGCCAGTTCGCCCGCGAATGGATCGCCGAAAACGACGCCGGCAAGCCCCGCTACGACGCCTGGGTCAAGGCCGATGGCGAACAAGCCATCGAGATCACCGGGGCCAAGCTGCGCGAGCGGATGGCCTGGCTGCATACGCCCAAATCCGAGGCCGCCTGAGACCATGACCGCTGCTGCCGCCATGACCATCGCCCCCGACGCCGCCGCCCCGCGCAGCGGTGCCCGCCTGCTGATCTCCACCCTGGAGCGGCTGGGGGTGGAGGTCGTGTTCGGCTATCCAGGCGGAGCGATCATGCCGGTCTATGACGCCCTGACCGGGTCTTCCCTGCGCCACATCCTGGTGCGGCACGAACAGGCCGCTGCCTTTGCCGCCGATGCCTATGCGCGGCGCAGCGGACGGGTCGGGGTCTGTCTGGCGACCTCCGGCCCCGGGGCGACCAATCTGATCACCGGCATCGCCAATGCGATGATGGATTCCATCCCGGTCGTCTGCATTACCGGCAATGTGCCCCAGGGCGTCATGGGCACGGATGCGTTTCAGGAGATCGACATCCTGGGCGTCACCCTGCCGATCGTGAAACACTCCATCCTGGTCCGCGACCCGGCCGACGTGCCCGCCGCCATTGAGGAAGCCTTCCACATCGCCGCCTCGGGCCGCCCGGGCCCCGTGCTGGTCGACCTGCCCAAGGACGTTCAGGTCGGGACGACGACCCAGGACTTCGGCTTCCCCTATCCCAATACGGTCGCCGCGACGGATCACGACGCCATCGCCCGTGCCGCCGAGGCGATCCGCCAGGCCGAGCGACCGCTGATCTACGTCGGCGGCGGGGTCAAGATCGGTCGGGCCGTTGACGAACTGCGCGCCTTTGCCGACGCGACGGGCATTCCGTCCGTCTCGACACTGAACGCCCTGGGCACCATCCCGACCGATGCGCCCGGAGCCCTGGGTATGCTGGGCATGCACGGCACGCGCGGAGCCAATGAGGCGGTGCAGGAGGCTGATCTGCTGATCGTCTTCGGCGCACGGTTCGACGACCGCGCGACCGGCAAGCTGGCCGAGTTCGCGCCCCATGCTCGCGTCGTCCACTTCGACATCGATCCCTCGGAGATCGGCAAGCTGCGCCGGACCGAGGTCGCCGTCGCGGGTGAACTGCCCGCCGGCATCGCCGCCCTGACGGACCATCTCACTCCGACACCGTTGAAGATTGACCCGTGGATGATGCGGTGCACGGCACGCGCCGCCCGGACCGCCTTCCGCTATGATGCTCCGGGCGACGGCGTCTATGCCCCTGCCCTGCTGAAGGCCATTTCCGAGGCCGCCGGTGACGACTTCGTCGCCGCCTGCGACGTGGGCCAGCATCAGATGTGGGCCGCCCAGCATTGTCGCTTTGCCAAGCCCGAGGCGCATCTGACGTCTGGCGGCCTGGGGGCCATGGGCTTCGGCCTGCCCGCAGGCATCGGAGCCAAGCTGGCCGATCCGAATGCGACCGTGGTCGTGGTCGCCGGCGACGGTGGCTTCATGATGAACATCCAGGAACTGGCCACCCTGCGCCGCTACGGCATCCCGGTGAAGGTGCTGCTGCTGGACAACAGCTCGCTGGGTCTGGTCCGCCAGTGGCAGGAGCTGTTCTTCGAGCAGAACTATTCCGAGGTCGACCTGTCGGACAATCCGGACTTCGTGAAGGTCGCCGAGGCCTTCGGCGTCGAGGCCTTCCGAATTAGCCGGCGCGAGGAGGTCCAGGCCGGGATCGCCCGCCTGCTGGCCGCCGACGGCCCCTGCCTCGCGCATGTGATCATCGACCCCCGGGAGAATGTGTGGCCGCTGGTCCCACCCGGAAAGAACAACGCCGAAATGATGGAAGGCGCCTGACATGACCGCTGATACCCTGCACCTGCATATCGACCGTGCCGACGGCTCGCTCCAGCGCCTGATCGGCCTGGTGGAGCGTCGCGGCTTTCACATCGACGGCCTGTCGCTGAGCGAGGACGGGTCGGGGCGCCGGGTCGAGATGGCCGTGCGTGGCCGCGACGCCGCCCGCTGCACCCAGACCCTGGGCCGCCAGATCGACAAACTGTTCGGCGTCACCCGCATGCCCGTTCCCTCTCATTCAGCAGCCTTTGTACCGGAGAGGGTTGTATGAGCCGGATCGCGAAAGCCGTCGCCGCCGATCCGAACCGGGTCATCGTTTTCGACACCACTCTGAGAGACGGGGAACAGGCCCCCGGCTTTTCCATGTCGCCCGACGACAAAGTGCGAATGGCCCGTGTGCTGGCCGATCTGCGCGTCGATGTCATCGAGGCCGGCTTCGCCGCCGCCTCGCCCGGCGACGAAGAAGGCGTGCGCCGCGTGGTCGGCGAGGTCGGGCGCGGTGACGAAGGGCCGGTCTTCTGCTCCCTGGCGCGCGCCAGTGAGGCCGACATCGATGCCGCCTGGCGAGGGCTGCGCGCGACGCAAGAGCGCCGGGTCCATATCTTCCTGGGATCCAGCCCGATCCATCGCGCCGCCAAGCTGAAGATGACGACGGACCAGGTGCTGGAGACCGCCGATCGGGCCGTCCGCTATGCCCGCACCCGCTTCGACGATGTGGAGTTCAGCCCCGAGGACGCGATCCGCACCGAGCCGGAGTTCCTGGCCGAAATCTGCGAAGTCGCCGCGGCCGCCGGGGCCACGACCCTGAACATCCCCGACACCGTCGGCTATGCGACGCCGACCGAGATCGGCGACCTGTTCCGCACCCTGATCGCCAGGGTCCGGGTGAGGTTCCCGCATGTCGTCTTCTCGGCCCACTGCCATGACGACCTGGGCCTGGCCGTCGCCAACACCCTGTCGGCCGTGGAGGCGGGCGCGCGGCAGGTCGAGGGGGCGATCAACGGCATCGGCGAGCGGGCCGGCAATGCCTCGGTCGAGGAGATCATCATGGCCATCCGCACCCGCGCGGACCGCTATGGCCTGCACACCGCCGCCGACAGCACACAGCTGGTGCGCGCCAGCCGGATGCTGAGCGAGATCACCCACACGCCGACGCCACGCAACAAGGCCATCGTCGGCATGAACGCCTTCGCCCACGAAGCCGGCATTCATCAGCACGGCATGATGGCCGACGCCCGCACCTATGAGATCATGCGGCCCCAGGACGTCGGGTTTGACGGCACCTCCTTTGTACTGGGCAAGCATTCGGGTCGCCATGCGGTGGCCAAACGGGCGGCGGCTTTGGGCCATTCGGTCGAGGGGCAGCACCTGCTGGACGCCTTTGCGGGCTTCAAGCATCGCGCGGACCAGATCGGCGAGATCGACGATCGCGAACTGCTGGCCATCATCGAGGCGACCCGCCCGTTCGCCACTGGGGAGCGTACCCATGTCGCGGCCTAGCACCCTGTTCGACAAGGTCTGGGACCGGCACGTCGTGGCCGCCGAGACCGAGGACACTCCGGCGGTCCTGTATGTCGACCTCCATCTGGTTCACGAAGTCACCAGCCCCCAGGCCTTTGCCGAGATCGAGAGCCGGGGCCTGAGGGTGCGCCGCCCCGACCGGACCTTTGCAACGCTGGATCATTCCACCCCGACCCTGCCGGCAGGCGCGGATGGCGAGCGGCCGTACGATACGCCAGCGTCCAAGGCCCAGGTCCAGACGCTGGAGGCCAACTGTGCGCGGCATGGCGTATCGCTTGCCGGATGGGACAGCGCCGATCGCGGCGTCGTCCATGTCATGGGGCCGGAACTGGGTCTGACCCAACCGGGCATGACGGTCGTCTGTGGCGACAGCCATACGGCGACCCACGGAGCCTTCGGCACCCTGGCGTTCGGCATCGGGACGTCCGAGGTCGGCCATGTGCTGGCGACGCAATGCCTGTTGCAGCGCAAGGCCAAGGCCATGCGGGTGACGGTCGACGGGCGGTTGCAGCCGGGTGTGTCGGGCAAGGACGTGGCCCTGGCCATCATCGCGCGTCTGGGTTTTGGCGGCGGCACCGGCTTCGTCATCGAATATGCCGGCGAGGCTATCCGCTCGCTGGACATGGAAGGGCGGATGACCGTCTGCAATATGTCGATCGAGGCCGGAGCGCGGGCCGGAATGATCGCACCCGACGCAACCACCGTCGCCTGGCTGCAGGGGCGCAAACATGTGCCCCAGGGCGAAGCCTTCGGGCGGGCCGCGGCGGACTGGCTGACGCTGAAGTCGGATGCCGATGCGGTGTTCGATGCAGAGGTCAGGATCGACGGAAGCGCGATCCGGCCCATGGCGACCTGGGGCACGACGCCCGATGCAGGATCGCCCATCGGCGAGGCCGTCCCCGTGCCGCACGACGCCTCGGGCGAGAAGGCCCTGGCCTATATGGGCTTTACCGCCGGAGAGGCGACGACCGCCTATCCGGTCGATGTAGTCTTCATCGGCAGTTGCACCAACGGCCGTCTGCCCGACCTGAGGGCCGCCGCCGAGGTGCTGCGCGGGCGCAAGGTCAAGCCGGGTGTGCGGGTTCTGGTCGTGCCGGGGTCGGAGGCCGTGCGGCGCGATGCGGAGGCCGAAGGGCTGGACCGGGTCTTCATCGACGCCGGGGCCGAATGGCGCATTCCGGGCTGCTCCATGTGCCTGGCCATGAACGGCGACAGGGTCGCGCCAGGCCAGTTGGCGGTGTCCACCTCCAACCGCAACTTCGAGGGCCGCCAGGGGCCGGGGGCCCGCACCATCCTGGCCAGTCCGGCGACGGCGGCAGCGACGGCCATCATGGGCGTGCTGACCGATCCAAGGGTGTTCATGAAGGAGGGTGCCTCCCTCAAGCAGGCGAGCGCCGCGCGCGAGACGATAGGGGTCGAGAATGCCTGAGCCTCTGAAAACCCTGACGTCGAAAGCCGTAGTCCTGTCGCAGTCGAACATCGACACCGACCAGATTATTCCCGGACGGTTTCTCAGCACCACCACCCGCAAGGGTCTGGGGGCCCAGGCCTTCTATGACTGGCGCTACGAGGGCGACGGCACGCCGAAGCCCGAGGCCGTGCTGAACCGCATCGATCCGACCGAGCATCGCATCCTTCTGGCGGGCCGGAACTTCGCCTGTGGCTCGTCGCGCGAGCATGCGCCCTGGGCCCTGCTGGACTATGGTTTCCGGGCTGTGGTCTCGACCGGGATCGCCGACATCTTCACCTCCAATGCCCTGAAGAACGGCCTGCTGCCCATCGTCGTCGATCAGGCGACCTGGGACGATCTGGCCGCCCATACGGAACAGCCCATCACGGTCGACCTGGAATCTTCCACGATCCGGCGCGGCAATGCACAGCCTGTCACCTTCGAGGTGGAACGGTTCGCGCGACGCTGCCTGCTGGACGGGGTCGACACCCTGGGCTGGCTGCAATCCCAACTGCCCGCCATCGAAGCCTTTGAACACCGAACGGAAACCGTCTGATGCCCCACACCAAATCCTTCGACATCGTTGTCCTGCCAGGTGACGGCGTGGGCCCGGAAGTCACTGCCGCCGCCACCGATGTGCTGCGGGTCATCGGCGATTTCTATGGTCACACCTTCCGCTTTCACGAGCATCTGATCGGCGGCGCGGCCATCGACGCCACGGGTGATCCCCTGCCGCCAGAAACCGTCGAGGCCTGCAAGGCGTCCGACGCCGTCCTGCTGGGGGCGGTCGGCGGGCCGCAATGGGACGGTGGCCAGCGTCGGCCGGAAGAGGGCCTGCTGGGTCTGCGCAAGGCCCTGGGTCTGTTCGCCAACCTGCGGCCGTTGCAGGTCTCGCCGGTGCTGGCCCATCGCTCTCCGCTGAAAAAGGAGATCGTCGAGGGCGTGGACCTGATCGTGTTCCGCGAACTGACCGGCGGTATCTATTTCGGGGAAAAGACCCGGACCGCCGACCGCGCCACGGACCTGTGCGAATATACGGTACCCGAGATCGAGCGTGTCGCCCGTGCCGCCTTCCAGACCGCCCAGCAGCGTCGCGGCAAGGTTACCTCGGTCGACAAGGCCAATGTCATGGAAACCAGCCGTCTGTGGCGCGAGGTCGTGACCCGCATCCATGCCGAGGAGTTCCCGCGTGTCGAGCTGGAACATGCCCTGGTCGATTCCATGGCCATGCATCTGATCCGCAAGCCGCGTGAGTACGACGTCATCCTGACCGAGAACATGTTCGGCGACATCCTGTCGGACGAAATCTCGGTCCTGGGCGGCTCCATCGGCCTGTTGCCGTCGGCGTCGCTGGGGTCGGGCGGACCGGGTCTGTTCGAGCCGATCCACGGCTCGGCACCCGATATCGCCGGTCAGGACAAGGCCAATCCCGTCGGTACCATCCTGTCGGCCGCCCTGCTGCTGCGCCACAGCCTGGGTCTGGAGGACGAGGCCAGCTCGATCGAGGCCGCTGTCGCTGCCGTGGTTTCGGCCGGGGCCGTCACCGCCGACCTGGGCGGCACACTGGGCACGCGGGCGGCGGGCGAGGCGGTGATCGACGGCATCCGCGCCATCCACTGGGCCGCCGCCCACCGCGTCCAGATGCACTGGGCGTGAGCTTGAGGCTTGACGGATGGCCCGTTTGTCCGTCAGCCTGCCTTTGAACCTAACGAGTGATCGCTGTGATCCAGACTGTCGCCCTTTCCGTCTCGCCGATGACCGCACCTCGCGGCGGCGCAGACGTGCGCGGCATTTCGACCGGTATGACCATGACCACCACGCCCACGGCGGGGACAGGTTAGCGCGCACCGATATGACAGGAACGCACAAACCCAACCCCGCCCGGACCCCCGGGCGGGGTTTTTCATGTCCCCCTCCCCTCTTCATCGCCCCATCCGAAAGACCCCGCCATGCCCCACCTCGCCATCCTGGAAAAACCCAGACCGCACAGCGCCGCAGCGCCCGCTGCGGTCGCCCCCGTCGTCGTCATGAAGTTCGGCAGTTCGGTTCTGCGTAACCCCACCGACGCGCCGTCGGTAGCGTCCGACATCTATGCCCAAGTGCGCCAGGGCCGCCGGGTCCTGGCGGTCGTGTCCGCCTTCGAGGGTGAAACCGACCGTCTGCTGGCCGAGGCGCGGGCGCTGGGGCTTGCCCACGACAACCACCTTCTGCCCGCCTATGTGGCCCAGGGCGAGGAGCGGTCGGCGGCACTGGTGTCCCTGGCCTGCGACCGGATCGGGCTGGATGCCGTGACGCTGACGGTACGCGAGGTCGGCATCCTGGCGGAGGGCCCATGCGAGCATGCGACCCCCGTGGCGCTGAAACGCGCGGCTCTGGATCAGGCGCTGCAACGGCATGAGGTGGTGGTGGTGCCAGGGTTCGGGGCCCTGTCGCCCGACGGCAAGGTCGTTTTGCTGGGCAGAGGCGGGTCCGATCTGACGGCTCTGTTCCTGGCGGCGGAACTGGGTCTGGACAGCGTTCAGCTACTTAAGGACGTCGATGGTTTGTACGACCGCGACCCGAACCTCGACCCCGACGCGAAACGCTACGACCAGGCCAGCTGGGCCGAGGCCAAGGCGCTGGGCGGCGGCCTGGTTCAGCCCGATGCGCTGGACATGGCCCAGGCGAGGCAGCTCAAGATCGAGGTCCGCAACCATGCCGACGGCCACCGCACGGTGATCGGTGCCGACGGCCAGCCACCACGCCGCCCCGTGCCGCATGAAAGACTGCGCGTGGCCGTGGCCGGGTGCGGCGTCGTCGGCGGCGGAGCCCTTGCCCGGCTGCTGGGCGACAGCCGAGTCGACGTCGTCGGCGTTCTGGTCCGCGATCCGTCCAAGCCGCGCGACGTGCCGGGGGCCGCGCCCGAGACGCTTAAGGCGCTTCTGGTGTCCGACGCCGCCGCCCTGCTGGCCAGACAGCCGCATATCGTGCTGGAGGCGTTGTCGGAGGCCGAGGCGGGCTATGCCTTGATCCGTACCGCGCTGGAGCACGGCGTCGATGTCGCCACCGCCAACAAACAGGCGGTCAGCAGCGACCCTTCCGGACTGCTGGCCCTGGCCGAGGCCAACGGTGCCAGGCTGCTGTGGTCGGCCTCCATCGGTGGCGGGGTGCCCATGGTCGAGACGCTGAGGGCCGCACGGGCGCAGGAGCCGGTTGTCGCCTTCGAGGCCGTGCTGAACGGCACCGTCAACTTCATGTTGGAGCGGATCGGCGACGGGGCGTCGTTCGAGACCGCCCTGAGCGAAGCCCGTGCGGCGGGCTTCGCCGAGGAAGACCCCTCGTCCGACCTGGAAGGCCTGGATGCCGCCGCCAAGGTACGTCTGCTGGCGTTCGAGGCGTTCGGGCGAATGCCGGATCAGGCCGATATCCCTCGCGATATCCTGAGTGCCGGCCGACCTGATGCGGCGGGCGCACGTCAGCTCTGTCGTTGTCGTCTGGAAGAGGGCAAGCTGATCGCCGAAGTGCGGCTGGCCTGCGGTCCGATGGACCCGCTGTTCGCCACGCTGAAAGGAGAGGGCAACGCCATGAAGGTCATCGGTCAGAACGGATCGGTCGTGCGGTGCAAGGGACGCGGTGCCGGCCGCTGGGCCACGGCGGAAAGCCTGCTGGCGGATCTGTCGGAACTGGCCGCGCACCGCGCCGCCCTGCGCGCGCGCGGACACGGCTGACCCATGGCCGTCTTCACACCCGTCGAGGAGGCCGACGCCGACCCCTTCATTAGACGCTTCGGCGCAGGCCAGCTTCACGCCCTGACACCGATCGCCGAGGGCATTCAGAACACCAACTACCGGGTCGATACCGACCAGGGGCGGTTTGTCCTGACCCTGTTCGAGGCACGAACGGAGGTGGCGTCCCTCCCCTTTTGCCTGGACCTGACCGACCATCTGGCCACGCGCGGCCTGCCGACGGCGCAGCCGCTGCGCGACGGTGCGGGACTGACGGTGGAACACTTGAACGATCGGCTTGCCGCCATCCTGCAATGGCTGGGCGGGGCGTGGAAGCGTCAGCCGTCGCTGGCCAACCATACAGCCGCCGGCGCGATGCTGGCGCGGCTTCACCTGTCCGCACTGGACTTCAAAGGCGTCAGGCCAAACCCCGTGGGACCCTCAGCCCGCCGCGATCTGTTCGAGGCCTGCGCCCGTCGCACCAGCGGAACCGACCGCGCCATCCTCGATCGCTGCAGCCCCTGGGTCGAGGCCGATCCCGGCCGCGACCTGCCGCAAGGGCCGATCCATGCCGACTATTTCCCCGACAATGTCCTGTTCGAAGGCGACGCCATCAGCGGAGTGATCGACTTCTATTACGCCTGCAACGACGCCCTGTCCTATGACCTGGCCATCGCCCTGTCGGCTTGGGGGTTCGATGCGGAAGGGGTTGCCATCCCCGCTGCATTGGAGGCGTTTCAAGCGGGATATGAAAGCCTGCGCCCGCTCAGTCCTGCTGAGCTGCGCGCGCTGCCTGCGCTGGGAGCCGTCGCCGCGACGCGCTTCACCCTGACCCGTCTGCACGATCAACTGTACCACGACCCGTCGGCTCTCGTGACCCCCAAGGACCCGGCCCCCTTCGTACGCCGACTGGATTGGTGGACGCGGGTGCCGCTCGCGGCCTAGATCCCGGAGCCCTCGCCCTCGACGGAAGGCGGGGTCAGCAGCAGGAAGGCCCGGATCCAGGCGGTCAGGACGGCGCGATCATTGAGCTGGCGCAGGGTGTCCAGGGCTTCGACGGCCAAGGCTTCAGGAATGCGGTGCCCGCGCCGGGTCTCGATCAGGGCGGCGGCATAGTCCGGCTGAAACTCCGGGTGGCACTGGAAGCTGATGGCGTCATCCCAGGCCAGGCCCGCATAGGGGGTGAAGTCGGAAGTGGCGATCACTCGGGCATCCGGAGGTGGGGCCACGACCTGATCCTGATGCGAGACAGGGATGGCGATACTGGGCGCACGCGGATGCATCCAGTCCTCGGTGACGGTCACCTGGTAGCGGTGCAAGCCGATGCCCCAGCCCTTGTCCGACTTCTCGACCCGCCCGCCAAAGGCGTGGGCCATGATCTGGTGGCCGAAGCAGATGCCGACCAGCCGGGTCCGGCCTCTGGCAGCCCGCAACCAGTCGACCAGCGGCGGGATCCAGGGCAGATCGTCATAGACCCCCGCCGCCGAGCCCGTGACGATCACACCGGTAAAGGCAGATGGATCGTCCGGCAGCACGCCCGCCTGGACATCGAACCGGGTGGTGGCCACGCCCTCGCCCAGCAAGGCCCGAAACCGCGCCGGATAGTCGTCGAAGTCGTTCTTCAGCGCCTCGGGCGGGTGGCCGGTCTCAAGAATGGCGATACGGGTCATGACGGCTCCGGCTGGCCTACCGATATGGGCGATCACGCAAGACGCGCCAAGCCCGATAGGTTATGCCGCCGTCATGGCCGAGCTTGAACCTGTCGTTCTGATCAATGTCTATCGCTGCCAGCCGGACAAGCTGGATGTCTTGATGGAGCATCTGACCTCGCTGGTTCGGGCGCAGCGCGATCTGGAGGGCTATATCTCGGCCACGCTGCATCGCGGGATCGACGGCAAGGTCGCGGCGGTGCATTCACTGTGGCGATCGCGCGAGGACTGGAAGGCCATGTCGCGCCATCCCTCCATCGCCATCCGCATGGACCCGATCATGGCCATCGCGACCTTCGAGCCGCACCTGTATGAGCCCGGCGAAGTGATCGACTGATCCGCCGTCAGTCGGCCATCCAGACTTCGGACTTCGCGCCCGCCTCGCCCAAGGTATCGACGACCCACCCACAGATTTCGCGCGCCGCCGCCTCGGCTCCGCTGGGCGGGTTCAGCACGACCATGGCACAGCCGTTCATCTTCATGGGGTTGGTCAGGGGCCGCAACCGCGCCTCGGCCACCAGCACGCGCCGCGCGCCGCCCTGATCCAGCCGACGCAGGAAGCCGTCGAAAGTCTCCATGTCCTTCAGCGGGGTCCAGATCGCCACCGTCGCCCGCGCATCGGCCTTCACGATGGCGGCCCCCGTATCGGCGGCGCGGTGATAGTCGTCGGGCTTTTCGAACGGCGGGTCGATCAGGACCAAAGGGCCGGGGGTACGCTTCGCCTCGACCACCGCCTGATCGAAGCCGTCACCGCCACGGGCATCGGCGGCAGCGAACGGTGCGAGGGCCTGGGTCAGAAGGTCCAGAACGGGCGGGTTCAACTCGAAGCCGACATATCGGTCCTGGGGCCCGAGGTGCTGCGCCATCAGAAGCGGCGAGCCTGGATAGAAGGTGACACCACCGTCCGGGTTCATCGCGGCGACTTCGGCCGCCAGGGCCTCGATCAGCGCTGGACGGCCATCGGTGGCCATCAGCCGGGCAATCCCGGCTTCGGCCTCACGCGAGCGCGCAGCGTCTCCGGTCAGGTCATACAGACCGGCACCGGCATGGGTGTCGAGCACCGTGACCGGCCCCGAGGCCTGACGCCGCTCCAGTAGCCACAGCACCAGGGCATGCTTGACCAGATCCGCGAAATTCCCGGCGTGAAAGCTGTGGCGATAGTTCATGGCCCCGCATCCCCCCGCTGGACGCCGGGGTCAAGAGGAACCGCGCCGGGTCTTCGCCGTTCGGCCTGTCCGCACCCGGATACGCCCGACATGACCTCGACCGCCGATCACGCCCAGATACCCACCGGCCTGACCTGGTGCAGCGATGATCATGCCGGCCTGACCCGCGCCCGCTCGGGCAAGGGATTTTCCTATCGGGACAAGACCGGAAAGGTCATCAAGGACAAGGCCGTGCTTGACCGCATCCGCATGCTGGCCATCCCGCCGGCTTGGACCGACGTCTGGATCTGCCCCCAGGGGACCGGCCACATTCAGGCGACGGGTCGCGACGCCAAGGGTCGCAAACAGTATCGCTATCACAACGACTGGAGCAGCCACGCCTCCCAGACCAAGTTCGAGCGCCTGCCCGCCTTCGCCCGCGCCCTGCCCCGGCTGCGCGAACGGATCGAGGCCGATTTGAACAAGAAAGGCACGTCGCGCGACAAGGTGCTGGCCACGGCGGTGCGCCTGCTGGAGATCACCCTGATCCGCGTCGGCAATGCGCAATATGCCAAGCAGAACAGGTCCTATGGTCTGACCACGCTGAACAAGCGCCATCTGGAGGTCGACGGCACGCGGCTGACCTTCGCCTTCAAGGGCAAGAGCGGGGTCGAGCATGCCGTGCGGGTGCAGGATCGGCGGCTGGCCACCGTGGTCCGCTCCCTGCGCGACCTGCCGGGCCAGCAGCTGTTCAAGTACCGCGACGCCGACGGCGACCTGTGTCCCATCACTTCCGACGATGTGAACGCCTATATCCGCGAGGCCATGGGCGAGGACTTTTCGGCCAAGGATTTCCGCACCTGGGCCGGGACGGTGTCGGCGGCCCGGGCGCTGCGCGATACGGAAGCCCCGACCTCACCCACTGATGCCAAGCGCAAGATCACGGTCTGCGTGAAGGCTGTCGCGGGCCTTCTGGGCAATACCCCGACCGTGTGCCGCAGCTCCTATGTGCATCCACAGGTGTTCGAACTGTTCGAAGCGGGCAAGCTGCTGGACGTCTTGCCCGGCGCGGAGACCAAGGGGTTCGAGCCCGCGCTGATGAAGCTGCTGAAGGCCTAGGCCGTGGTCCAGTAGCGGCGGCTGTCCACGCTGGCGGGCCGATCCGCGGCCTCATCAAGACCCAGGATCATGGCGCGGAACTCATCAGCCTCATCGTCGCCCCTAAGCAGGCGCAGCGACTTGATGATCCGCGTGATCCGCAGATGGTTGTGGTCGTGCGGCACCAGCCAGTGGGTGTTGTGGCTGTAGAAGGCGCTCATCCGGTCCGTCGCGGCGGCCAGGGCAACCTGGCACATGCCGCAGGCCTGCACCTCCTCGACGTCCGCCGAGCTCAGGACCGGCGCGCGGCGGTTGGCCCCGGACAGCTCGGCCAGCGGAAACAGCCACTGGATGAAGTCGTGGGTGCGTTCGATTGCCCGGTCATCCATGGCCACCACGTCGAAGACCGTGCGGCCGGCCCCGTCGGTGCCCGCCCCCTTCAGAAAATCGACGATGGCGGCCATGCCTTTTGCCGGACGGAGGAGCGTCAGGCCCTGGACCAGTCCAGAACGACCTTGCCCGACTGACCGGCCTTCATGACCTCGAAGCCCTTCTGGAAGTCCTGATAGGGCATCTGGTGGGTGATCAGCGGCGTCAGGTCCAGGCCGGCCTTCAACAGGCCCAGCATCTTGCGCCAAGTCGTGAACATCTCGCGCCCATAGACGCCCTTGATGGTCAGGGCCTTCAGGATGATCGCGCCCCAGTCCGTCTCCATCGGCTTGGACGGAATACCCAGCAGGGCCAGGCCACCGCCCATGATCAGGGTGTCGACGCACTGTTTGAAGGCAATGGGCGAACCGGACATTTCCAGCGCCACGTCAAAGCCGACCTTCAGGCCCAGCTCGTGCATGACGTCGTGCAGGTCTTCCCGGGTGGTGTTCACCGTCCGCACGCCCGGCGCGACCTTCTGGGCCAGCTCCAGACGGAAGTCGTTGATGTCGGTCAGGACGACGGTCCGCGCGCCTGCGTGACGGGCGACGGCGGCGGCCATCATGCCGATGGGCCCGGCCCCGGTGACCAGTACATCCTCGCCCAGCAGGTCGAACTGCTGCGCCGTGTGCACGGCATTGCCGAACGGATCCAGGATCGAGCCGATCTCGTAAGGCACATCGTCGGGCAGTTCGATGACGTTGAAGGCCGGGGCAACCACGAACTCGGCGAAACAGCCCTGACGATTGACGCCGATGCCGCGGGTGTCGGGATCCAGGTGGAAGTGACCGGCGCGGGCCGCCTCGGAATTCAGGTCGATGACGTGACCTTCTGCCGAGACGCGTTGGCCGATCTTGAGCCTGCGATCCACGTCCTTGCCGATGGCGACGATCTCGCCGGCGAACTCGTGGCCGGTGATCATCGGGACCGGCACATTCTTCTGGGACCACTCGTCCCAGTTCCAGATGTGGATGTCGGTGCCGCAGACGGCGGTCTTGTGGACCTTGATCAGCACGTCCTCATCGCCCGCGACAGGGATCGGAGCCGTGATCAGTTCCAGCCCGACTTCGGGACGGGTCTTGGCCAGGGCCTGCATGGTATCGGTCATCAGATTACTCCCAGTTCTTTACCGGCCGTCGTGAATGCCGCGACCACCTGATCGATCTGTTCAAAGGTATGCGCCGCCGACATCTGCGTGCGGATGCGGGCCTGGCCGCGCGGGACCACCGGGAACGAGAAGCCGATCACATAGACGCCCAGCTCCAGCAGCCGGGCCGCCATGTCCTGCGCCAGTTTGGCGTCGCCCAGCATGACCGGGATGATCGGATGCTCGCCGGGTTGCAGCGTGAAACCGGCCTCGGTCATCGCGGCCCGATAACGGGCGGCATTGGCCATCAGCTGCGTACGCAAGGCGTCGCCTTCCGACCCGGCGGCGATGCGGATGGCTTCCAGCGAGGAGCCGCAGACGGCGGGGCTCAGCGCATTGGAGAACAGGTATGGCCGCGCCCGCTGTTTCAGCAGGGCCACGACATTGGCCTTGGCACAGATAAAGCCCCCCATCGCCCCGCCCAGCGCCTTGCCGAAGGTGCCGGTGAGAAAGTCGATCTCGACCCCGTGATAGGCATAGGAGCCGCGCCCTTGCGGACCGAGGAAGCCCGTGGCGTGACAATCATCGACCATGATCAGGGCGTCGTACCTGTCCGCCAGGGCGCGGATGTCCTTCAGCTTGGCGATATAGCCGTCCATCGAAAACGCACCGTCGGTAGCGATGACGATATTGCGCGCGCCGTCGGCCCGGGCCTGTTTCAGCTGGGCCTCCAGATCGTCCATGTCGGAGGTGGCGAAACGGTAGCGTTTGGCCTTGCACAGCCGCACCCCGTCGATAATCGAGGCGTGGTTCAGCGCGTCCGAGACGATGGCGTCCTCGGCCCCGAACAGCGGCTCGAAGATGCCGCCATTGGCGTCGAAGGCGGCGGCGAACAGGATAGTGTCCTCGAAGCCGAGATAGTCGGCGGTGGCCCGCTCCAGCTCCTTGTGGATTTCCAGCGTGCCGCAGATGAAGCGGACCGAGGCGGTGCCCGCACCCCATTTTTCCTGGGCCCTGATACCGGCCTGGGTGACGCGCTCGTCGCCCGCAAGACCCAGATAGTTGTTGGCGCAGAAGTTCAGGACGTCGCGTCCGCCGACCTTGATGACAGGGCCCTGGCGTGAGGCGATGACGCGCTCGGGCTTGGTCAGGCCCTGCGCCTCTATGTCGGAAAGCTCGGCGGAGACGCGGTCGTAGAAGGCCGCATTGGTGGCTTGGGTCATGCCGCTGTCGCTAGACGTTTTCGCCGGGTGTTTAAAGCCCGGCCTGTCGCCGCCAGTCGTGAAACCGGGTCAGCCGGCGGGCACTGCCGCGCGGCTGTCCGCCCAGCGGATCAAGGCCGCACGGGGCCAGGCGACGATCCAGGAGCGGGCGGTGTATTCGCCCTTCTCGATCAGGGCAGCGCGGGTGGGCGAACTGGTCGCAGCCCGCTGGGTATGTATCTCGCCCGGTCCCTGATGCAGCAGAAAGGCCCCATGCTTCAGCGGATTGACCCGTAGATAGGCCAGGCGCGGGCTGATCTGCTCCAGCGGCGGGTCGTAGAACCAGGACGAGCCCAACATGCCCGCCATCTGCGGGCGGCGCTTGCAGATTTCGGCGGCCGTCGCCCAGGCGCGATCCCAGCCCGCCTCGTTGAAGTCGGACAGTTCGCGGCTTTCGGTGTGGACCTCCAGCCAGGGCTTCCAACTCTGGGCGGCGATGTACGAAGGGATAACCGACCAGCCCCAGCCCTCGCGCGCATGGCGCAACACCTGGCCCGGCCCCATGGGCGAGGACAGGTCGATCATCTGGGTGCGCGCGCCCGGCACCGACAGCACCAGCGAGATGCGCACGTCCTTGGCCCAGAAGTCGCGGTCGTAGGGATCGGCCGCGGCTGTCAGGAAGTCGGCCAACCGCCCGATCCATTCCGGATAGAGCTCCAGCGACGCCTGAGGCAGATCGGCGGTGGCGATCCGGCCCGGCATCTCCAGTGCCCAGTGCGCGATCAGGGCGCGGCGGTGGTCGTCGGTCACTGCGGGACCAAAGGTGCCGGACAGGGCCGCCTCCGCGCGATGCCCCGGCTGGTCGAAATCCCAGTGCGGGGCGCTGTCGGCTGCGGCCTCTGCGGCGGCGGGGGCAAGAGCGGCGATCCGGGCGCGATCCTCCGCCGGGACTTTGTTCAGCACGGCCTCGAAGGCGGCGATCCAGGCGGGGGTCAGGCTGTTCATGCCTGGACCCTAACGCACGCGGGTTTGCCGACGGTTAAGGGGCAGCCAGCGTCGTCGGTGTGATCCACCATTCGGGCTGTTCGCTCGCCAGTTGGCGCGCCGCAGCCTCGGCCGCCTCGCGTCTGTCGAACAGGGCGAAAACCGTGGCCCCCGATCCCGACATCCGGGTCAGGCGGACAGCCGGTAGCGCGGCGACGGACTGCATGGCCGTCCCGATGGCGGGCTGGAGCGCGATGGCCGGGGCCTGCAAATCATTGCGCTGGCCTGCCAGCCAGTCGATCACACCGGCGGAGCTCCAGTCCGCAGGCGGCGTCGGCCGCGGCTCCAGAGCCCGCGGCTCGGCATCGTAGGCCCGGTAAACCGCGCCCGTCGGCGACGGCACGCCGGGGTTGACCAGCAGGGCATGCAGAGGCGGCAGGTTGGGCTCGAACGTCAGGACCTCGCCCCGCCCCTCGGCCCAGGCCGTGCGGGCATGCAGGCACATGGGGCCGTCCGCGCCGACGACCCTGGCGATGTCGCCCAAGACAGCATCGTCAAGGTCCAGTCCCAGAAGGTTGCGCGCCAGCTTCAGTGCCGCCCCCGCATCCGACGACCCGCCGCCGAGACCTGCCGCGATGGGCAGGCGCTTTTCGAGATGGACGTAAAGCGGCGGCTCGCCGATCCCTGTCGCTTCGCCCAGGGCACGCAGCGCACGCAGGATCAGATTGTCCGGATCATTGGCCAGACCAGTCCCGAACGGACCACCGACGGTCAGCGACAGCCGGTCCGATCGCTCGACCGAGACAATGTCGCCGACAGCGGCAAAGGCCACCAGGCTGGTCAGAGGGTGATAGCCCTCGCCGTCCACCGGCCCGACGTGCAGAAACAAATTGATCTTGGCGGGCGCGATCGCCGTCAGCGGCGGCATAGGCTCAGCCGCCACCGACGACGATGGCCTCTGCGGGTGCCGGTGCTGTACCGGGCGTCAGGGCCGGCTCCGTCAGCCCCTCGACCAGCTTGCGCTCAACCTCGGCTCGGCGCTCGGCGTCGGGATCCAGGGTCAGGACGCGCGTCCACTGCCACTGGGCCTCGCGCTGGCGACCGACCTGCCAGTAGGCGTCGCCCAGGTGGTCGTTGATCTCGGCGTTTCCCGGCTCCTTTTCGACGGCTTCCTGCAGGGTCGTAACCGCTGTCTCGTACTGCCCTTGCCGGTACTGGGCCCAGCCGAGGGAGTCCTGGATATTGCCGTCCTCGGGCGCGGCGGCATGGGCGCGGGCCAGCATCTCGGCCCCCTCCTCGACCCGGCGACCGGTGTCGACCCACATATAGCCGAGGAAGTTCAGGATGGTGGCATTGTCCGGGGCGGCCTGAAGCGCCGTCCAGAGCTCGGTTTCCGCCTCATCCAGACGGCCCAGACGTTCCAGCGCCGCCCCGCGCTGGAAGTGGATCAGGGGGTGCTGGTCCGCTGTATTGATCGTGGGACGATTGAGGACACCCAGCGCCTCCTCGGTGAAGCCCATGCCCAGCAACTGGCCCGACAGCGCCAGGGCCATGCGGGGCTGGTCCGGGGCGGCTGCGTCGGCGCGGCGGAAAGCCGTCAGCGCCTGATCGGGCATCTCGTCGCGGACGAAGCTCTCGCCGATGCTGTACTGCGCCTCGGCATAGATCAGCGGATCGGCGGTGGTCACGGAGCCGAAAGCCTCACGCGCGGGCAGTTCGCGCTCCGCCTTGGCCAGGGCCTCGCCCAGTTCATAAGCGGTCAGATTGTCCGGGCGCAAACTTTGCGCCAGCCTCAGATAGATGATGGCCAGGTCGCTGGCCTCGGCCTGTCTGGCTCCGCCCGCGATGAAGTTCAGGGCATCAGCCGCAAGGTCGTTAAGGCTGGCCAGGGCGGGCGCGCGTCCCCGGCCGGAAGCGCGTGTACGGGCGGCGACGATTGCCGGATCTGCAGGTCCGGCGGCCAGGGCGGCGTCATAGACGACGATGGCTTCGTCCTTGCGGCGGCGACGCTCCAGAAAAGCGCCGTAGGCCTCGGCGGCGAACCGCGTCCCGATCGGTGTCTCCAGCAACGCCTTGTATTCGACCTCTGCTGCATCGAACTGCCTGCGGCGCTCCAGCAACTGGGCGCGGTTCAGGCGAAGGATGAAGGCGGACGGGTCTTGCGGCGCAACGACAGCGGGGGACAGGGCCGTCAGCCAGTCTCCCGCGCCCGCCGCGACGATCGGTGTCAGAAAGCGCACGCCGACGCCGAAGAAGTCGGAGAACCCGCCCTGCTGGATGATGGCCTGAGCACGCTGGGCGTCTCCGCGCTGCAGCGACTGAACCACATCCGTGAAGCGCCCCGCTTCGGCCAGTTGCGGGGTCTGGCTGACCAGCGGCGTCAGGCGGGCGACCTCATCCAGATCGCCGGCAAACAGCCCCTCGCGGAAGGCCTCGTCGGCCAGGACGGGCTGTTCGGGCACCAGCGACTGGGCCTGCGCCAGCAAGGCAGCCCCCGTCGTGCGATCGCCGCGAAAACTGGCCAGACGCCCCGACAAGTAGAGGCCGTAGGCCGACTGACCGTCGGCCGTTTCAGGTATCGGCGACCAGACCGCGGGAATGGCGGGTGCCTCCGGCTCTGCGGTCCGGTCGATAGGCGGGGCCTCGACCACGATGGCAGGCGGCAGGACAGCGGGCTCGGCCTGTGTCGGCACGCCAGCGTCCGGCACTTGGGACGCCGGGACATCCTGGGCCAGGGACGGCGCGGCCACCATCAGGGCCACCAAGGCGCAACCGGTCGAGAGCAGGCGAAGCGGGGTCAGGATCATGGGCCCGACCCTTCCCGGCTTATGCGGCAATGGCAAGGCCCGCGATCCCGACGGCGTCACATATTCGGATAGTTGGGGCCGCCGCCGCCCTCGGGCGTCGTCCAGACGATGTTCTGGGACGGGTCCTTGATGTCGCAGGTTTTGCAGTGGACGCAGTTCTGGGCGTTGATGACGAAACGCGGATCGGTCTTGGCCGCCTCGTCGCCATAGACGACCTCGTAGACGCCCGCCGGGCAATACAGCCGCGCCGGCTCGCCGTATTTGGGCAGGTTCACCCGGATCGGCACGGACGGGTCCAGCAGCTTCAGATGCGCGGGCTGTTCCTCGGCATGGTTGGTGTTGGAAATAAAGACCGACGACAGCTTGTCGAACGACAGCTTCCCGTCCGGCTTGGGATAGGCGATCGGCTTGTGCTTCGAGGCCAGTTCGGTCGAGGCGGCGTCGGTCTTCTTGTGCTTCATCGTCCAGGGCACGGCGATCCCGGTCAGGCCGGTGAACCACATCTCGGCCACGCCCAACGCCCCGCCCAGGGTGGTGCCAAACTTGGTCAGATAGGGCTTGGCGTTACGGACCGCCTTCAGCTCCTTGTAAACCCAGCTCTTCTCATAGGCGGCCTGGTACTCGACCAGCTGATCGCCCTCGCGCCCGGCCTGAACCGCGTCATAGGCGGCGTCGGCGGCCAGCATGCCGGACTTCATCGCATTGTGGCTGCCCTTGATGCGGGGCACGTTCACGAAGCCGGCGGAGCAGCCGATCAGGGCACCGCCCGGGAACGACAGCTTGGGCACCGACTGGAAGCCGCCCTCGGTGATAGCCCGCGCGCCGTAGGAGATGCGCGTCCCGCCCTCCAGATGCTCGGCGATGGCCGGGTGATGCTTGAAGCGCTGGAACTCGTCGAACGGCGACAGGAACGGGTTCTTGTAGTTCAGGTGCACCACATAGCCGATGGCCACATAGCGGTCGCCGAAATGGTACATGAAGCTGCCGCCGCCGGTGAACTCGTCCAGCGGCCAGCCGGTGGTGTGCTGGGCCAGGCCCGGGCGGTGCTTCTCGGCGGGCACCTGCCACAGCTCCTTCAGGCCGATGCCGAACTTCTGGGGCTCGGCAGTGTCGCACAGGTTGTGGCGGGCCATGATGGTCTTGGCCAGGGAGCCGCGCACGCCCTCGGCGATGAAGACATATTTGCCATGCAGTTCGATGCCGGGCTGGAAGTCATCGGTCGGCTTGCCCTCGCGGTCGATGCCGAAGACACCCGCGACAACGCCCTTCACACGTCCTGAGGGTTCATCCCAGACGACATGACTGGCGGCCATGCCGGGATAGACCTCGACGCCCAGCGCCTCAGCCTGTTCGCCCAGCCAGCGGGATACATTGCCCAGCGAGGCGATGTAGCAGCCGTCATTGTGCATCATCGGCGGCAGCATCATCATCGGCAGCGAGGCCTGACCTGCCGGGCCCAACACCATGAAGCGGTCCTCGGTAACGGGCGTCTCCAGCGGCGCGCCGCGCGCCTTCCAGTCGGGGAACAGCTCGTTCAGCGCCTTGGGATCGATGACCGCGCCCGACAGAATGTGCCCGCCGATCTCGGCCGACTTCTCCAGAACGGCGACACTGATCTCCTTGCCATCCTTTTCCGCCCGCTGCTTCAGGCGGATAGCGGCGGACAGGCCGGCGGGGCCGCCGCCGACGATGACGACGTCATACTCCATGACCTCGCGCTCGACGCCGGTCAGGGCCTCATTGGCGGGCAGTTTGTCGATGATCGCGTCCTGCCAGGCATTGGTGGCACCGCCTTCGATCACGTCTTCGGCCATGGGGATTTCCTCGTGGTCAGTATGGTCTTGTCGTTTTCCGCTTATCGGAAGGTGACGCAAGGGTGGTCAAGGACTATCGCTATCTGCGAGCCCATGACTCCTGCCGCCCTGGACATTGCCGCGACCGAAAGCTTGCTCGCCTTCTGGCGCGATGCGGGGGTGGACGGCTGCTATGAGGACGCCCCGGTCGACCGGACCCATGTCGAGCTGCCGCCTGCCCGCAAGGCGGTGCTGAAGGCCACCTCGGCGGTCGTGGCTGCGCCCGACAGCGCCGAGTGCGCCCAGCAGGCCCGGGCCCTGGCCGCCGAGGCCATGACACTGGACGCCCTGGTCGCCGTCGCCGCCACCTTCGACGGCTGTGGGCTGAAACGTCAGGGCGCGCGGCGGGCCGTGGTCGGATCGGGGCCGGACAACGCCAGCCTGCTGGTCATCGGCAATGCACCGGGCGAGGCGGAGGACAGTTCGGGCGAGGTCTTCGCCGGGCGAGCGGGGCGGATGTTCGACCGCATGCTGATCGAATCGGGACTGGCGGATCAAACATGGAAGATGAACAGCGTCTTCTGGCGACCACCGGGCGACCGGGCTCCGGCCCCCGAGGAACAGGCCGCCTGCCTGCCGTTTCTGGAGCGCGCGCTGGAAATCCTGAAGCCTCGCGCAGTGCTGTTGCTAGGCGCGGCCCCGGCGCGGGCGGTGCTGGGCGCCACGGGCAATGTGATGGGCCTGCGCGGCACCTGGCAGGACTGGCGGCTGCATGAGGGCGCGGTGTCGGCCCCGGCACTGGTCACACTGAACCCGGCCTTTTTGCTGAAACAGCCGCAGGCCAAGGCTATGGCCTGGGCCGACATGCTGGCGCTGGCGGGGCGTCTCGACGCGGCGAACTGACGGTTCGCCTCACAGGCGACTCAAAACCGCCCGATTCTCGTAACAGATTGACATGTGGCGTGAGGGCGAGTGTCCTCAGGCCTGACGACCGAACGAATAGCGTGCGCTGAACCTGTTTAGAGACGGGTCGGACGCTGCTCCCAGGGGGGCCGCCTGTGCCAGTAGATTTCCGCCGCGCCTGTCTTGCGCCGACGCTCGCCATCGCGCTGTCGGCCCTGACCGGACTGGCGCACGTCCATGCCACCGAAGTCCCGTACGAGGCTGTCGTCGAAGGTGAAGGCCAGGACCGCCGCCCCTCAGCCCTCAGCCAGGCTGACCGTCTCAGCTACACCACCGCCTTCGATGCCCTGCGACGCGGCGACATCGATGCCGCCCGCGCCTCCGCCCGTCAGGCCCAGGACCGCGTCCTGCTGGGCCAGGTCGAGTTTGAAAGCCTTTTCCATCGCGACCACGTCGCCACCTATGACGAACTGGCCGCCTGGCTGGAGCAATACTCCGACCTGTCCACGGCAGATCGGGTCTATAATCTGGCGATGCAGCGCCGCCCCGACGGTGCGCCCGAGCCGCGCCGCCCGGCCAGCGTGGCCCGCACCTGGACCAGTCTGATCGCCGCCGGTGGTAACCGCGAGGCCGATCCGGCCCGCGCCGCCCGCGTCGCCCTGAACCGCGACGACCTGCAAGGCGCGATCTCCTTGGGTGGCCAGATCGGCGACTGGTGGACGGTCGGCCTGGCCCAGTATCGGCTGGGCGACTATGGCCCCGCCATCGAGGCGTTCGAGCGCGTCTATGACGATCCGACCGAAGATGCCTGGGTTCGCGCCGGGGCCGCCTTCTGGGCCGCCAAATCGGCGGGCATGGCCGGTCGCCAGAACCGCATCCAGCCCAATCTGCGCCGCGCCGCCCAGTGGCCCGCCACCTTCTATGGCCAGATCGCCCTGCGCCAGCTGGGCGAGGAACCGGCGATCGAAAACATGGGCCCGGTCCCCTACTCCGCCGTCGCCAGCGTGCGTCAGGCCTCCTGGACCGGCGACGACACCTCCGACATCGACAATGCCGAGATGGAGGCCTTCCTGCGCGAGGACGCCCAGGCGCGGCGCACCCTCGCCTGGCTCGAGGTCGGGCGGGGCTCCGAGGCGCGCGAGGAACTGCGCACCGGCCTTCGCGGTGCGATCACCGAGCGCGGCCGCCGGATGTGGAGCGCCCTGGGCCGGATGATGGGTCCGCGTCTGGGTGGCCGCGACGACGAGGCCCGCCGCATCAATGCCGACCGTTTCCCCCAGCCGGTGATCGAGCCCGCCGGTGGCTTCACCATCGAACGCTCGCTGGTCTATGCGATCGCGCGCAAGGAAACCGACTTCAACGCCCGCGCCCGTTCGGCGGTCGGGGCTTACGGCCTGATGCAGGTCATGCCCGCGACGGCGGCGGAACTGTCGGGCGACCGGGGCCTGATCAGCAGCCCAGACCGGCTGTTCGATCCCAATCTGAACGCCCAACTGGGTCAGGCCTATGTGAACAAGGTTCTGGCCATGCCGGCGATCAACGGCGACCTGCTGCGCGCCACAGCCTCCTACAATGCCGGGCCAGGGCCGATGGTGGCGGCGGTGCGCAAGCTGGGGCCCAATGCCGATCCCCTGCTGCTGATCGAGACGATCGACGTGCCCCAGGCCCGCGAATATGTCGAAAAGGTCGTCGCCGCCTACTGGATCTATCAGCGCATGAACGGGCGGCCGTTGAATACGCTGGACGCCGTGGCCTCGGGCGCGTCGCTGGTGCCGCTCAGCCTGGACTATGTAGCCCCGCCGCCGATGTCGGCCCAGCCGGTCGACTATGCCCAGGCCCAGGTGCCTGCGGGCAGCCAGTAAGCCGGTTCTAGATCACGCTCGCCAGCAGAAGCGCCGGCAGGCAGCAGGCCACCACGATCAACAGCCCATAGACCATCAGGCTGGGGCGACGGGCGGCGGGCTGAGGCACGGGGACGGTCATGATGACACCTGAACGCGGAAGCGTTGCGAAGGTGCCAGCCTAGCGTGACCCTCTTAAGGCCAAGTTTGTCGGCGCGGTTAATGTTTAGCTTGGGGGCCGTTGAGCACGCACACTCGTTGACCGGCTCAGGGACGCCCCTAAACCTCCTCGTCATTGCGGTGAAAGCAGTGATGGCCACTGCCCTAGCGGGCAGTACGATCAGTCCGCTACGCTCGCCAATCTTCAAGATCGACAAGCCATGAAGGGGCCACGAAGCATGGCTGCTCAAACCGAACTCTTTTCGCAATCAGCGACGCGACCGCCGCTTCGGCTGAAAGGGCGTATGCTCGGCCTAGCCTTCGCTGGTGCCGCCGCATTGGCCATCAGCACATGCTCGGCTGCGCTGAGCTACGGGGACCTGCTAAGGGCGAGCTTGCTGACAATCATAGGATCGGCGTCACCGGCCTGGGAGGTCTTCTGGCGTTTATCTGCGGCGTCATGCCGATCGAGCTGACTGCGGACGACCATGGAATAAGCTGGAGGCAGTGGTTTACCGTTCGCTTTTACAGCTGGGCCGAGATTGAGGAGATCGGGATCGGGAGATCCAAGGCTTTTGACGGCTGGGACCAACCGGCTGCCCGCGCCGTGATCGGGCCGGCACCGCCGTCGCACCTCTACTTGGGCGTAAATCTTGTTCCGGCCAAACGAGAAGCTGCGAGTGTGAGCTACCAGCGAGGCTTCACAGGTTTTGATGTCAACCTGACCCCACCGTTTAAAGCCTCACTAAAACAGATCGTAGCTGAGCTTCAGGCTCGTCTCGAGACAGCTCGTGCAAATGCCGTGGTGAGTTCTTAACTCGCCTCCGCCCCGCCCAGCCCGCTCCACTCCAAAAAGTCCGGCTGGGCCAGCAGCGTCTCGCAGTATTCGGCCGCCGTCCCGTCATCCCCATGCGCGGCCAGGTCGATCTGGTAGTGGCGGAACCGCGTCGCCACCGGGGTGAAGAAGGCGTCGGGGATGGACCATTCGCCGAATAGGTATGGCCCGCCCTGGCCGAAGCGGGCGCGCATGGTGCGGAAGATCTCGACCAGTCGGCCCACGTCGGCGGCGACCGCCTCGCTCATCGGGGCCGGGGCCCGGTCGGGGCCGACCATGGTGTGGATCACGCCCGCCGCGTCCGGCCCCATGCCGCATTCGCTGCGCAGGGCCATGAAGGACGAATGCATCTCGCACGCAACAGACCGCGCCAGCCAGCGGGCGTGGGCGTCTGCGGGCCACAGCTTCGCCTCCGGATAGCGCTCGGCGCACCAGACGCTGATGGCCATGGAATCCCAGATCGTCTCGCCGTCCACGACCAGCAGCGGCACCTTGCCCGACGGCGACACCCGGTCCAGCGCCTCGCGATAGCCGGGGCCATACAGCGCCACCTCGCGCACTGTGAACTCGGCCCCGCACCGCTTCAGCACCAGCCAGGGCCGCAGCGACCAGGTGGAAAAGGCGATGTTTCCGACGATCAGTTCCATGGTTCGCTCCTCGATTCCTTGACAGGCTTGCTGCCGACAGCCTTTAGACGCCCCCATGATCACGCGCTATTCCCGCCCCGCCGCCGTCGCCATCTGGTCGCAAGAGACCAAATACCGGATCTGGTTCGAGATCGAGGCCCATGCCGCCACGAAGATGGCGCAGCTGGGCACCATCCCGGCGAGTGCGGCCGAGGCCATCTGGGCCAGGGGCAAGGATGTCACTTTTGACGCCGACCGCATCGACGAGATCGAGCGCACGACCAAACATGACGTCATCGCCTTCCTGACCCATGTGTCGGAAATCGTGGGCGAAGAGGCGCGGTTCCTGCACCAGGGCATGACGTCGTCGGACGTGCTGGACACCTGTTTCGCCGTGCAGCTGGCACGGTCGTCGGACCTGCTGATCGAGGGTGTCGAGCGGGTGCTGGCGGCGCTGGAGACCCGCGCCAAGGAGCACAAGTTCACCCCCTGCGTCGGCCGCAGCCACGGCATCCATGCCGAGCCGGTGACCTTCGGCCTGAAACTGGCCGGCTATCACGCCGAGTTCCAGCGGGCGAAGCGCCGCCTGATCACCGCGAAAGAAGAGATCGCCACCTGCGCCATCTCCGGCGCGGTCGGCACCTTCGCCAATGTCGATCCGGCGGTGGAGCAATATGTGGCCGATCAGATGGGCCTGGCGGTCGAGCCCGTCTCGACCCAGGTCATCCCGCGTGACCGTCACGCCGCCTTCTTTGCGGCGCTGGGCGTCGTGGCCAGTTCGGTCGAGCGGCTGGCCATCGAGATACGCCACCTGCAACGCACCGAAGTCCTGGAAGCCGAGGAGTTCTTCGACAAGGGCCAGAAGGGCTCGTCGGCCATGCCGCACAAGCGCAACCCGATCCTGACCGAGAACCTGACCGGCCTGGCGCGTCTGGTCCGCTCGGCCGTGACGCCCGCCATGGAGAACGTCGCCCTGTGGCACGAGCGGGACATCAGCCACTCCTCGGTCGAGCGCGGCATCGGGCCGGACGCGACCATCCACCTGGATTTCGCCCTGCATCGCCTGGCCAATGTGGTCGAGCGGCTGAATGTCTATCCCGAGAACATGCAGAAGAATCTCGACCTGCTGGGCGGGCTGGTTCACTCGCAGCGGGTCATGCTGGCCCTGACCCAGGCGGGCGTGAGCCGCGAGGACGCCTATGCGTCGGTTCAGGAGAACGCCATGAAGGTCTGGCGCGGCGAGGGCCGGTTCCTGGACTTCCTGAAGGCCGACGCCCGGGTGACCCTGCCGACCGAGCAACTGGAGGCCCTGTTCGACGTCGGCTACCACACCAAACACGTCGACACCGTCTTTAACCGGGTCTTCGGCGCGGGCTGATGGCGAACCCGCCGATCCGTCTCAATCCCAAGCTGGATGTCGCGGCGGCAGCGGAGGCTTATCGCCGTGACGGCTGGGTCCAGGTCGCGGATGTGTTCGAGGGCGAGACGGCGGAGTATCTGGCAAAGATGCTGGAGACCGGCATCGACTGGGATCTGGCCTTTCAGGGCGAGGATGGCCGACCGGCCGTCCTGACCCGCCAGCAGGTCGTGGCCCAGGGCGACGCCGCCCTTCAGCAACAACTGCGCGGAATGATGACGCTGGCGGGCACGGGATACGGCTTTCTGTACCTGACCTATCCCCTGATCACGGCCTATCTGACACGGCGCGATCCGGGCCATCCGGTGCACGCCATCACCGAGTTCCTGAACGACGCCTTCGTGCAGCTGGGCATCGCGATCACGGGACGGGCCGACATCGTCAAGGCCGACGGTCAGCTGACCCGCTACCGCCCCGGCGACTTCATCGGCCTGCACAACGATGTGGGGTCCGAGGCCAGCGACCGCTTGGTCGCCTATACGCTGGGCCTCACCCGATCCTGGCGGGCCGACTGGGGCGGGCAGTTGCTGTTCCACGATGCGGCGGGCGATGTGATCCGTGGCCACGCCCCGCGCTGGAACACTCTGACGCTGTTTTCGGTGCCGCAGTATCATTCGGTCGCGCCGGTCGCGGCCTATGCGCAAGCGCCGCGCCTGTCCGTCGTTGGCTGGCTGAGAAATGCCGGGCGCTGAGGCGTCGGCCCGCAAGCGTGCCTTCGATCCCGTCGTCGATGCGAACACCCGCCTGCTGATCCTGGGCAGCCTGCCGGGCGAGGCGTCGCTGAAGGCCGGACAGTATTATGCGCACCCGCAGAACGGCTTCTGGCGTCTGATCGGAGGGGTGATCGGCCATCCAGATCTCGCTGGCCAGCCCTATGGGGAACGGCTGAGTATCCTGAAGGCTCACGGCATTGGCCTGTGGGACGTGATCGCCGAGGCGGAGCGAATCGGCAGTCTGGACACCGCCATCCGCCTACCTGTCCACGCTGATCTCAACGGTCTGGTCGCGGCCCTGCCCCAGCTCAAAGCCATCGCCTTCAATGGCGGCAAGGCGGCACGTGAGGGCGCGCGGGTGCTGGGGCCGGAGGTGGGGCAGATCGTCCGCCTGACCCTACCGTCATCCAGTCCGGCGATGGCGCGGACGCTGGCCTGGAAGGCGGAACGCTGGGCCGTTCTCAGCCCGTATGTGCGAATGCCCCACGCCGCACGTGATCACATGTCGCACCCGAAAACGTGATCGATCGCGCATCCTTTTGATCGCTGGTTCGTCTCTTACCCGACGCCGCCATTATGAGAGCGGCCGATCAGGAGAGAAGCCCATGAATACCCGCATGATTACCTTGACCGTAGCCTCGATGGCCGTTCTCGGCCTCGCCGCCTGCAACAGCCCCGAATCCGCCGAACCGGCCACCGACGCCATGTCGGCCGAAGGCGCGATGGCCCCCGCCACTGACAGCATGGCCCCGGCCGCAGCCACGGGCACCATCGTCGCCACCGCCCAGGGCAACAGCGACTTCAGCACCCTGGTCAGCGCCGTCCAGTCCGCTGAACTGGTCGAAACCCTGAATGGTGCCGGCCCCTTCACCGTGTTCGCGCCGACCAACGCGGCGTTCGAGAAGGTTCCGGCCGCCACGCGTGAAACCCTGATGTCGCCGGCCGGCAAGGCGGATCTGACCAAGATCCTGACCTATCACGTCGTCCCCGGTAACGTGACGGCCGCAGCCCTGACCGAGCAGATCACGGCCGGTGGCGGCTCCGCCACCCTGACCACCGTTGAAGGCGGCACTCTGACCGCCCGTGCCGGTGCTGACGGCTCCGTCACCCTGACGGACGAAAACGGCGGCACCTCGCGCGTCGTCCAGGCCGACGTGGCCGCGACCAACGGCGTGATCCACGCCATCGACACGGTCGTGATGCCGAACTAACCGCGTCCTCCCCGGACAGCAGAAAGGGCCGCTCCGGCAACGGAGCGGCCCTTTTTTCATGTCTGCGATGTCGGCCTATTCGCCGCTGCGGATCTGCTCGCGGGCGACCGACGACAGCTCGTCCATCTTGCGGCGCACTTCGCCCTCAGTGACGGCGATGCCCGAGCCTTCCAGGTCCTGGGCGATCTTGCGGAAGACGTCTTCTTCGCCCGGCTGTTCGAAGTCGGCCTTCACCACAGCACTGGCATATTGATCCGCGCTGTCGGCGCTGAGGCCCATTTTCTCTGCGGCCCAGAGACCCAGCAGCTTGTTGCGACGGGCGACGGCCTTGAACTCCTGCTCGGCGTCCAGAGCATATTTGGCTTCAAAGCCCTTTTCGCGATCGTCGAAGGTCGTCATGGGGGTCGTCAGGCTCCGGCAGGCGATCCTCAGAGCTCGGACCGCATTCGAGGTGGTCTATAGCCGCCCCGCTTGCGAACGCAACCGGAACCGGATGCAGGCGCACGGATGACAGGCGGACGTGTCGTCGCGGACGCGTTTGTATCGGGACCGGGGTTCCGCTAAAGGTGCCCGCGTCAAATCCCCGCCCGCCGATTCCGGATCGCGCCGCCCAGACGATGGTTCTGGCCGCGCGATTTTCGTTTAAGGCAGGCCCCGTCGGACCCGGTGAATGAACGTCAAGCGCAAGAAGATCTACGAAGGCAAGGCCAAGATCCTGTACGAGGGACCCGAGCCCGGCACCCTGATCCAGTATTTCAAGGACGACGCCACCGCCTTCAACGGCGAGAAGAAGGCTCAGCTTGAGGGCAAGGGCGTCATCAACAACCGCATCAGCGAGTTCGTGATGAGCCGCCTGAACGGCATCGGCGTCACCAACCACTTCATCAAGCGGCTGAACCTGCGCGAGCAGCTGATCCGCGAGGTCGAGATCATCCCGCTGGAGGTCGTCTGCCGCAACGTCGTGGCCGGCTCGATGAGCAAGCGACTGGGCATCGACGAGGGCACGCCCCTGCCCCGCTCGATCATCGAATTCTATCTCAAGAAGGACGAGCTCAACGACCCGATGGTCACTGAAGAGCATATCACCGCCTTCAACTGGGCCTCGACCCAGGAACTGGATGACATCCTGGCGACGACCGTGCGCGTGAACGATTATCTGTCGGGCATGTTCGGGGCCGTCGGCATCACCCTGGTGGACTTCAAGATCGAGTTCGGCCGGATCTGGGAAAACGACTTCAGCCGCGTCATCCTGGCCGACGAGATCAGCCCCGACAGCTGCCGCCTGTGGGACACCACGACGGGTGAGAAGCTGGACAAGGACCGCTTCCGCCGCGATCTGGGCGGTGTGATCGAAAGTTATACCGAGGTGGCGCGCCGCCTGGGGATCATGAAGGACATGCCGACCGTGATTCAGGGGGGACTGCACTGATGGCCAAGGTGAAAGCACACATCTTCCTGAAGCCCGGCGTGCTGGACGTTCAGGGCAAGGCCGTCGAAGGGGCCCTGCACGGCCTGGGCTGGACCGGCGTGTCCGGAGCCCGCGTCGGCAAGCTGATCGAGTTCGACCTGGACGGCGTCGACGATCCCGCCGCCGAGGCCAAGAAGATGTGCGAGCAACTGCTCGCCAACACCGTCATCGAAAGCTACCGCATCGAGGTGGCGTGAAGCGCGGGGTCAAACTTCTGGTGGCTCTGTTTGTACTGGCCGGGTGCCTGATCTTCGCCGGGGCGCTGGCAGGTGGGCTGATGGACGACCGTGCCTTCACCCAGCAGGCCAAGGATGCGGCACACTGAGGGCGTTGGTGCGTTAGTGTTCGTTCCCAACATTTACGCGAGGCCCTCATGACCTTCACCCTGACCTCCAACGACATCACTGACGGCGGCCTGCTGCCAGATGCTCAGGTTCAGGCCAAGGGCAATACCTCGCCGCATCTGACTTGGTCCGGTGCGCCTGAGGGCACGAAAAGCTACGCCATCACCGTCTATGACCCCGACGCGCCGACCGGCTCGGGCTTCTGGCACTGGACGGTCGCCAATATTCCGGCGGATGTGACCGAGTTGGAGACCGGCGCGGGCTCATCCGGCGGCCACCTGCCCATGCGGGCGATTCAGGGCCGCACCGACTTCGGTCAGGCCGGTTTCGGCGGGGCCGCTCCGCCCGCCGGTCATGGTCCGCACCGCTACATCTTCACGGTGTTCGCCGTCGACACGGACTCGCTGGATGTGACCGCCGACGATTCCGGCGCGGTGTTCGGCTTCAACCTGCATTTCCACACCCTGGCGAAGGCCTCGATCACGGCGACTTACGAGAACAAGGGCTGACACCTGACAGGGCGCGCGAAGCCTGCTAAACGCCCGCGCCATGAGCGCAGCCGTCATCGTCTTCCCCGGGTCCAACTGTGATCGCGACTGCAAGGTCGCCATCGAACGCTCCACAGGCGAGCGCGTGGACATGGTCTGGCATCAGGATACGGAGTTGCCGTCTGGCCTCGACCTGATCGTCCTGCCGGGCGGCTTTTCCTACGGAGACTATCTGCGCTGCGGAGCCATGGCGGCCCAGTCGCCGGTCATGCAGGCGGTGAAGAAGGCGGCGGATGACGGCGTCGCGGTGCTGGGCATCTGCAACGGTTTCCAGATCCTGTGCGAGGCCGGGATGCTGCCGGGTGCCCTGCTACGCAACAGCGGGCTGAAATACGTGTGCAAGCCGATCAGTCTGACGGTCGCCAACGGCCAGACCCGCTTCACTGCTGGCTATCAGGGCCGGCGCGAAGTCATCATGACCCAGGGCAACGGTGACGGAAACTACTTCGCCGAGCCGGAAACCCTGGCCCGCATCGAGGGCGAGGGCCAGGTCGTCTTCCGCTATGTCGACAATCCCAATGGCTCAATGGCCGACATCGCCGGCCTCCAGAACGCGCGGGGCAATGTGCTGGGCATGATGCCACACCCGGATCGCGCCTTCGAGGAGGAGCTTGGCTCCGCCGACGGCGCGACCCTGTTCCGCAGCATCATGGATGCGGCCTAGGCGGGATCAGTCCGGTTTGCCGTTTGCGTTATTGCCGGCAGGATGGACCGTCTCTTCGTAGTCCGCGTCATTGGCTTCGGTGATCGCGTCCTCGTCGTCGCGTGACTGGACGTCGCCGGCGTCCCGCTGGGCGGCCAGTTCGCGGGCACCAATGCCCAGGCCCTGTTCGCGGCCTCGGGTGGCGGAGACTTCGTCGGTTTCGAAGACGGGTTTTTCGTCGGCCATGGTCGTTCTCCTGAGTGTCCAGCCTTAACCGCTGGCGTACAGGGCGGTTCCGCATGCGCGGGGGGTGAACCTTTGCCGTTCCCGTGCGTATTGGCGGCACGTCGATATCTCCGCCGGAGCGCGCCCATGTCCATCCTTCGTCCCAGCTCGTCCCAGATGACCCGCCGCCTGATCGTGCTGGCGACGGTCGTCTTCGCCATCGCCATTTCCCAGGTGCAGATGTTCATGGGCTGGGGTCAGACGGCGCAGGAGTTCGCGGCCGACAGCGACACGACGCTGAAGGTCGCGGGCTATGCCTTCGCCATCTGGGGCGTGATCTACGCCGGGCTGCTGGTCTATGCGATCCGCCAGGCCCTGCCCCAGACGGGTGAGAGCGAAATGATCAACCGCTTCGGCTGGCCCTCTGTCCTGGCCTTCCTGGGCATCGGCTGGTGGATTGTGGCGGCGGCATTCGACTGGGAGCTGGCAACCATCGTCCTGATCTTCGGCTCTTTGATCGCGCTGCTGATTCCGATGCTGACCGGTGCCCATGCCATCCGCGCCCTGTCGCGCGCCGACCGCGACCGCTGGATGACCGTCTGGCCGCTCAGCCTGCTGGCGGGCTGGCTGACCGTGGCAGCCCCCTTGAACCTGATCACCGTGGCGACCGGCAACGGCGACCTGCCGACCATGCTGTCACCGACAGTCTGGGCCATCCTGGCCATCGCTGTTGTGGTCGCTGTCGCACTGCTGGTGACGTGGCGCGTGCGCACCATCGCCTATTCCCTGCCCATCGCCTGGGGCCTGCTGGGGGCCTTCGTGGCCGAGCAGGAGCGCAACATGCCGCTGGCGATGATCGCATTGGCCGCGGGCGTCGTTGTGTTGATCGGCGCGGTACTGCTGGCCTTCCGTCTGAAGTCGGGCGTGGAGCGTGCCACCATCTGATGGCACACCCGCAGCTTCTCTATTCGGTGCCGTACAGGAAGCGTTCCTCGACGATCTTGCCATCACGGACTGTATAGAGGGCAACCTCGTCCATCATGGTGCGCTCACCCTCGCTGGGCGTCACATCCATGGAGAATCGCACGGCGAACTGGTTCTCGAAAACGAAGGGGCCCTCGACTTCGAAACTGTGGACCTCGTTGTTCTCGAACCACCATTCGCCTTTGCGAGCCACGGCGTCGCGGCCTTCGACACGGGCCATATCACCGGGCATGGGCTCCAGGCTGACAACGTCATCGGCCCAGAACGCTTCGCCCGCCTCGGCAAAGTCCCCGGCGGCGCACATGTCGGTAAATTCACGGGCAATGGCTGCGGTATCCATGACACTCTCGCTCGTTGTGATGAACTCAGGCTACGCCCCGGTGTTGACGCTGCCATGACGCGTGCGTGACATCGGCCCTCGTCCCAGTGGCGCGAGCGGCCAAGCCACGCTAGAAGCCCGCTCCATGAGCGCATCCAAGACGACCGCCGAACTCGCCGCCGAATACGGCCTGGCTCCCAACGAATACCAGGTCGTCCTCGACCGGCTGGGGCGTGAGCCCAACCATGTGGAGCTGGGCGTCTTCTCGGTCATGTGGTCCGAGCACTGCTCCTACAAATCGTCCAAGGTCCATCTGGGCAAGTTCCCGACCACCGGGCCGCGCGTCATCTGTGGGCCAGGCGAAAACGCGGGGGTTATCGACATCGACGACGGCGACGCCTGCATCTTCAAGATGGAAAGCCACAACCACCCCAGCTTCATCGAACCCTATCAGGGCGCGGCGACGGGCGTGGGCGGAATCATGCGTGACGTCTTCACCATGGGGGCGCGCCCCGTGGCCCTGCTGAACGCCCTGCGCTTCGGCGATCCGTCGCACGAGAAGACGAAGCGGCTGGTCAAGGGCGTCGTCTCCGGCATCGGCGGCTATGGCAACTGCGTCGGCGTGCCGACCGTGGCGGGCGAGACCAATTTCCACAGCGGCTACAACGGCAACATCCTGGTCAACGCCATGTGCGTCGGCCTGGCCAAGGCCGACAGCCTGTTCTATTCGGCCGCGCCCGCCCCGGGCCTGTCCGTGGTCTATTTCGGCTCCAAGACCGGCCGCGACGGCATTCACGGCGCGACGATGTCCTCGGCCGAATTCGATGATGAGTCGGACAGCAAACGCCCCACGGTGCAGGTCGGCGATCCCTTCGCAGAGAAGCTGCTCATCGAGGCGACGCTGGAGCTGATGGCCTCGGGAGCTGTCGCCGCCATTCAGGACATGGGGGCGGCGGGTCTGACCAGCTCCTCCGTCGAAATGGCCGGCAAGGGCGGCGTCGGCATCGAGCTGAACATGGACGCCGTGCCCCAGCGCGAGGAGGGCATGACGGCCTATGAGATGATGCTGTCGGAAAGCCAGGAGCGGATGCTGGCGGTCCTGAAGCCGGGCCGCGAGGAAGACGGCCACCGCATCTTCAAGAAATGGGGCCTGGACGCCGCCGTCATCGGCCAGACGACCGACACGGGTCGCCTGGTCCTGAAGCATCATGGCGAGACCGTTTGCGATGTGCCGCTGGCCCCGCTGTTCGACGATGCGCCGCTCTATGACCGCCCTTGGGTCCAGCCGGAGCTTCAGCCCCGCCTGACTCACGCCGAGGTGCCCGCGCCCGACAGCTGGGTCGATGCGGTGATCAAGGTGGTGGCCTGCCCCGACATGGCTTCCAAGCGCTGGATCTGGGAACAGTACGACCGCCACGTCATGGCCGACACCCTGCACGATTCCGCCACGGCGGCCGATGCGGGCGTGGTGCGCGTGCATGGCACGGACAAGGGTCTGGCCGTCACCTCCGACTGCACGCCGCGCTATGTTCAGGCCGACCCCTATGAAGGTGGCAAACAGGCGGTGGCCGAAGCCTGGCGCAACCTGACCGCGGTCGGCAGCCGCCCGATCGCCATCACCGACAATCTGAACTTCGGCAATCCGCAGCGCCCCGAAATCATGGGCCAGATCGTCCGCGCCATCGACGGCATGGCCGAGGCCTGCCGCGTGCTGGACTTCCCGGTCGTGAGCGGAAACGTGTCGCTCTACAACGAGACCAATGGCGTCGCCATTCCGCCGACCCCGACCGTCGGGGCCGTGGGCCTGCTGAGCAACTACGACGTCGTCACTGGCTTCGGCACGATGGCCGAGGGCGATGTGCTGGTGCTGATCGGCGAGACGCATGGAGAGCTGGGCTCGTCCATCTATCTGCGGGAAGTGCTGGGCCGCGAAGAAGGCGCACCGCCGCCGGTTGATCTGACGCTGGAACGCAAGACGGGCGACTTCGTGCGCGGCCTGATCGAGGGCGGAGACCTGACCTGTGTTCACGACCTGTCCGATGGCGGCTTGATCGGCGCGGCGGCGGACATCGCCCTGGCCAGCGACTGCGGCGTCGAGCTGGACGCCTCCAGCCACGACCACGCCCACTTCCTGCTGTTTGGCGAGGACCAGGCCCGCTATCTGGTCGCCGTCACCGACCCGGTCAGCCTGATCGCCAGGGCGCAGGAGGCAGGACTGCACGCCTCCGTCGTCGGCCGGGCCCGTGGTACCGACTTCGCCTCGACCGGCAAGGGCGGCGACCTGTTCCGCCTGCCGCTGGACCACCTGCGCGAAATGCACGAAAGCTGGATGCCAAACTGGATCGAAGGTTGATCATGCGCCCGTACGCCATCTCCGCCCTGTCCCTTCTGGCTCTGGCGCTGGCCGCCTGCGAAGGCGGCGGCGATCCGGTCCAGCAGGCCCTGCGCGACGCCTCGTCCGAGCGTCAAGCGGCGACCGTCGTCGATGGTGAAGTCTCGGGACCCGCCCCGGTCGATCATGCCGCCATGGGCCACGGCCCTGCTGCGACACCCGGCAACCAGGCCTTCGCCGCCTCCGAAACCGAGATGCACCGCCTGATGGCCGAGGCTTCGGGTGAGACGGTGGATCAGGCCTATATCGCCAAGATGATCGCCCACCACGAGGGGGCCGTCGCCATGGCCCAGGTGGCCCTGCGCGAAAGCCAGGACCCCGAGATCCGCCGTATGGCCCTGGCCGTCATCGACGCCCAGACCCGCGAGATCGCGGAGATGAAGGCTTGGCGACCGGCCCAGTAAGGACCGTCACATTTCCGGGCTAGGTGCACAACTTCAGCCTGGAGTGCGCCCATGCGTCCGATCGATTCTCTGTCCCGTCGCGGCCTGTTGCTCAGCCTCGGCGCCGGTGGTGCCCTGGTCAGTGGCGGTGCGCTGGCCCAGGAAAACACCCGGCGCATGGCCGGGCCGGTGTTCGCCGAATATCCGTTCCAGCTGGGCATCGCCTCGGGCGATCCGCTGCCGGACGGCTTCGTCATCTGGACCCGTCTGGCCCCCCGCCCGCTGGAGATCGGCCATGGCATGCCCAGCCAGCCCATGCTGGTGAACTGGGAAGTCGCCTCCGACCGTGGCTTCAACACCGTTGTCCGCAGCGGCGAGGCGGTTGCACGCCCCGAACTGGCTCACTCCGTTCACGTCGAGGTCGGGGGACTGGAGCCCGGTCGTGACTATTTCTATCGCTTTACGGCCGGGCGCGAACGCTCGCCTTCGGGTCGGGCGAAGACGGCCCCGGCGGCGGGCGCTCAGGTCGCACAGGCCCGCTTCGGCATCGTCGGCTGCCAAGCCTATGAGCAGGGATTCTACACCGCCCACCGCAAGATCGCGGACGAGAACCTGGATTTCGTCTTCTGCTACGGCGACTACATCTACGAGGGGCGCGGCAACCGCACCTACACCGGCTCCGGCGGCACGATGGACAATCCCCGCCAGCATCTGGGCGGCGAAATCTACTCGCTGGACGACTACCGCCGCCGCTATGCCCAGTACAAACTGGATACCGACCTGCAGGCCAGCCACGCCGCCACCTCCTGGTTCTGCACCTGGGACGACCACGAGACCGACAACAACTGGACCGCCGCCCTGGATCAGGACGGCACCCCTCCCGAGGTGTTCAACCTGCGCCGTCAGGCGGCCGCCCAGGCCTATTACGAGAACATGCCGCTGCGGCGTTCGTCCTTCCCGACGGGCGCGGCGATTCAGCTTTACCGCCACGCGACCTGGGGCAATCTGCTGGACCTGAACTTTCTCGACACGCGCCAGTTCAGGACCGCCATCCCGTGCGACGGCACCTGGGCCTCGACCTGCGATGCGGTGCGTGACCCGGCAGCCCAGGTCATGGGCGAGGCGCAGGAGCAGTGGCTGTATCGCAACCTGGACCGCACCCAGGCGCACTGGAAGGTGCTGGCCCAGCAGATCATGGTCATGGACCTGGACCGCAAGGAGGGGCCAGAGCCCGGCTACAACCTGGACACCTGGGCCGGTTACGCCATCCCGCGCCAGCGGCTGCTGGATCGTCTGCGTGAGCGCCGGATCAACAATACCGTCATCCTGACCGGCGACGAGCACCAGAACTATGCCGGCGAACTGTACCGCGACAGCCGCAATCCGGAGGGTGCCCCGATCGCCTCGGAGTTCGTCACCACCTCGATCAGTTCGTCCGGCGACGGCCAGGACCAGCGCGCTGATGGCCGCCGCTATCTGGCCGACAACCCCTTCCTGAAGTTCAACAACGCCCAGCGCGGCTATGTCGTCTGCGACATAACCCCCGAACGCTGGCAGACCGAGTTCAAGGTACTGGACAAGGTGTCGGACAAGACCGGCAGGCTGACGACTCGCGCCAAGTTTGCGGTGGCCAGCGGCGATGCAAGGGTGGTGGCCGCCTGATCGTCAGGCGACCAGCGGCACGGCCTGGCTCAATCGCCCACCCACCCGGATCGGCTCGATCCGTGTCGCCAGGCCGGTCTTGTCGTCGGTCTCGACATAGACGCCGCAGATGGTCGCCGGACCATGCGCTGGCGTGTAGCGTCCGCCGGAAATGCGCGTGGTGAAGCGCCTCAGGGGCTCTTCCTTCTCGTTGCCGATGACGCTGTCATAGTCGCAGCAGCCGCCGGCGTCGGTCTGATAGGCCGTGCCGCCGGGCAGGATCTGGGCATCAGCCGTCGGCACATGGGTATGGGTGCCGACCACCAGGCTGGCGCGGCCGTCGCAGAAGTGGCCCATGGCCATCTTTTCGCTGGTCGCCTCACAATGCATGTCCACGATGATGGCGTCGGCGGCCATGCCCATCGGGCAGGCGGCCAGTTCTTTTTCCACCGCGCTGAACGGGCAGTCCATCGGGTCCATGTGGATGCGGCCCAGCACATTCATGACCAGCACCGTCTTGCCGCTGTGGGTCTCGAACAGATTGGCCCCGGCCCCTGGCGCATCCATCAGGCGCGGATAGTTGGCCGGGCGGATCAGCCGCGGCTCGCGCACGATATAGGTCAGGGCTTCCCGCTGGTCCCAGCTGTGGTTGCCCAGGGTCAGGCAGTCGGCACCGGCCATGAACAGCTCGCGCGCGGTGTTCTCGGTGATGCCGAACCCGCCCGCCGCATTCTCGGCATTCACCACCACGAAGTCGAGTTTCAGGTCGCGCTTCAGCCCCGGCAAATGATCGCTCAGACCATCCCGCCCGGACTTGCCGACCACATCACCAAAGAACGCCAGACGCATTGAACTCAGACCTTTCGCGCCGGGGTATAGCCGACCTCGGTCAGAACGCCATGCAGCCGAATGTCATGTGACTCCAGCTCCAGCATACCGACCTGCTGACCCACGTAGGCCAGACCGATCCGGATGGCATCCGGCATGGCGGCAAAGGTGCGGTCATAGTGCCCCCCGCCCTGCCCCAACCGACCGCCCCAGGCATCAAAGGCCAGAAGCGGTGTTAGAATCAGATCAGGCACCACGGTCTCGGCCAGCGGAAACGGTGCGGGCACGCCCGCTGCGTCCGGCTCCAGCGGATCGCCGGGTGACCAGCGGCGGAAGATCATGGGCGCATCCAGCGCAATCACGACGGGCAGGCACACGGCCCGACGCTCGGCGTCCATCACTCGCGCGATCGGCTCGGCTCCCAACTCAGAGCCGATAGCCCAATAGACGGCGACCAGATCGGATGGTGGCAATTGTGAAAGATGGCTCGCGGCACGGTCAGCGGCCATCGCATCCAGCCCCGCCAGCCGCTTGCGCTCGGCCCGCATCGCCGATCGAAGCTCGCGCTTGTCAGTCATGAGAAGACACTCGACCGCGCGGATCACGCACAGGAGCCGTAGCGCGCTACACCACCGCGCTCAAGCAGCGACGCTCCGCGAGCCGAGCGATGGCGCAAAAGAACGCGCTCAAGCAGCGAGCGACCGCGTCGAGAGCGTTAGCGCACTGAAAAGGGAGAGGGTGGCGGCGCCGTAAGAGCCGTGAAGGACGGTTTAAATCCTCTCGAGCCTGGGTAGCCAGGTGGGCTCCGTGTGCTCAACCCCACGAGGTCAAACAGGGACAGATCCCTTCGAGTGAATTAAGGCCGCGAGGATATGTTGCCTTCGACGAGAGCCACAGCATGACCCGCCGCTGAACAAGATAGTCCTTCGCGCGGTCTTTCGCCAGAGGGCGTCGAAGCGTCTTCAGTTCGTCGCGCCAGAGCGTTATCGATGGCGCAACACGGAGATGCGTCATGAGCCTGCTGAACGCCCTGATGGGCAATGCGAATACCGTCGATCCCAAGAGCATCGCGGCCGATATGGCCAACATTCTGACCCCCGGCGAGCGGATCGAACATGCCTACAAGCTGGTGCGCGACCTGATCGTCTTCACCGACAAGCGGCTGCTGTTCGTCGACAAACAAGGGATGACGGGCAAGAAGACCACCTTCCAGTCCCTGCCCTATTCGAAAATCACCCATTTCAGCGTCGAAACGGCCGGTACCCTCGACATGGACGCAGAGATGAAGATCGGCGTCTCGGGCGGGGCGATGTTCGGCAAGACCTTCGGGCGCGGTGTCGACATCACGGAGGTGCAGCGTGTGCTGGCGACCTACGTCCTGGTCTGACGGGTCTCAGAGCCCCTGGACGATCTTTTCCAGCCGCGCGGCGACGGCATTCAAGGCCTCGGCCACGCCATCGTTGGTCGGGGCACCCGGAACCTCGACAACCGGCAGGCCCTGACGGGCTTCGTGCAATTCATCGGCCAACATCAGCCCGGCCATGAGGAACAGGCGGATGTCACCGACATGGCCGACCTCGCCCGCCACCTGACGCACATGGGTATCGAACAGCCCGGCAAGCATCTGGACCCGCTGTTCCTGACCATCGGCACAGCCGACGGCATAGGGGCGGCCATTGACCTCTACGGTGACGGTCGCCATCAGCGCCCCTCCCATTCAGCCAGAGAATTCTCCGCCAGGACATCGCGGATCGCCTCGGCCGCGCGGTCCAGGACCTCGGCGGCGTCGCGGCCCGCCGATTCCAGCTCATGGATGCGGGCGCGGTCGGTGTCGCTGGACGGCGTGGGCGCGAACAGATCGTCGTCGGGCACACGGCTTGTCCCCGCCGCGCGACCCTTCAGGTCCAGCAGACGGCGCTCCAGCAGAGCCAGAGCGCGGTCGACACGGTCTTTTGCGGCCGAGGCAGCATCCATTCGGGTCATATCCTCCAGAATCCGTATAGAACCCGCCCGCGCGTCGGGGTAAAGCGGCGCGCCTCCCTTTTTCCGCCTTCCGACGAAAGGTCCCGCCGTGACCGACGCCAAGATCACATCCAAAAACGCCCCCGAAAAGGCCTCCCTGAAACAGATGGCCGACGCCATCCGGGTGTTGTCGATGGATGCGGTGGAGAAGGCCAAGAGCGGCCACCCCGGCATGCCGATGGGCATGGCCGACGTGGCGACGGTGCTGTTCTCGAAGTTTCTGAAGTTCGACGCCAGCCGCCCCGACTGGGCTGACCGCGACCGATTCATCCTGTCGGCGGGCCACGGCTCGATGCTGATTTACTCGCTGCTTCACCTGACCGGCTACAAGGCCGCGACGCGCGAAGAGCTGTCCAACTTCCGCCAGTGGGGATCGAAGACCGCCGGCCACCCCGAGTTCGGCCACATGCCGGGCGTCGAAGTCACCACCGGCCCCCTGGGCCAAGGCCTCGCTACCTCCGTCGGCTTCGCCATGGCCGAGCGGCATCTGGCGGCCAAATACGGCGACGACCTCGTCGATCACCGCACCTGGGTCATCGCCGGTGACGGCTGCCTGATGGAGGGGGTCTCTCAGGAGGCCATCGCCCTGGCCGGTCGCTATCGGCTGAACAGGCTGACCGTGCTGTGGGACGACAACGAGATCACCATCGACGGCAAGGTGTCCCTCTCGGACACCACCGACCAGAAGGCGCGCTTCAAGGCCGCAGGCTGGGCGGTCAAGGCCATCGACGGCCACGACACGAAAGCCATCAAGTCCGCCCTGCAATGGGCGACGCGTCAGGACAAGCCGACCCTGATCGCCTGCAAGACCCAGATCGGTCGCGGCGCCGCCACCATGGCCGGCAGCCACAAGACCCACGGCGCGGCCCTGGGTGCCGCAGAGATCGCCGCCACCCGCCTGGGTCTGGCCTGGGAGCACGAGCCCTTCGACCTGCCCGAGGCCGTCGACAAGGCCTGGAAGAAGGTCGGCCGTCGCGGTGCCAAGGAGCGCGAGGCGTGGGAGGCCCGCCTGGCCGCCTCGTCCCAGGCCGCCGACTTCACCCGCGCCATGAAGGGCGAGCTGCCCGCCGGGGCCTTCGACAAGCTTCAGGCGAAGATCGCCGAACTGGTCGAGACCAAGCCTGCCCAAGCCACGCGCCAGTCGTCGGGTGCGGCGCTGGACGAACTGTTCGCCGCCGTCCCCGAGCTGATCGGCGGCTCGGCCGACCTGACCGGCTCGAACAACACCTTCGTGTCGGGCACGCCGATCCTGGACGCGCCGACCTATGAAGGCCGCTACGTCAACTGGGGCATCCGCGAGTTCGGCATGGCCGCGGCCATGAATGGCCTGGCCCTGCATGGCGGGGTCATCCCTTACGGCGGCACCTTCATGGTGTTTTCGGACTACAGCCGCCCGGCCATCCGTCTGGGGGCCCTGATGGGGGTCCGTGCCATCCACGTGCTGACCCACGACAGCATCGGCCTGGGCGAGGACGGCCCGACGCACCAGCCCGTCGAACATCTGGCGGCCCTGCGTGCCATCCCCAACCTGCTCGTCTTCCGCCCCGCCGACACGATCGAGGCCATGGAGTGCTGGCAGATCGCGCTGCAGACCAAGAGCCAGCCGTCGGCCATGGCGCTTTCGCGCCAGAAGACCCCGGCGGTCCGCACCGTCGCGACGTCCGAAAACCTGTCGGCCAAGGGGGCCTATGAACTGAGGGCCGCCAACGGCGAGGCCAAGGTCACCCTGTTCGCCACGGGCACCGAGGTTCCGCTGGCCCTGGCCGCCGCCGACCGACTGGAGGCCAACAACACCCCGACCCGCGTCGTCTCCGTCCCCTGTTTCGAACTCTTCGAACAACAGGACGCCGCCTACCAGGCCTCGGTCATCGGTCGCGGCACGGTGCGCATCGCCGTCGAGGCCGCGATCAAACAGGGCTGGGAGCGGTTCATCGGCGAAGACGGTGCCTTCGTCGGCATGACCGGCTTCGGTGCCTCTGCCCCCGCCGAGGTTCTGTACGACAAGTTCGGCATCACCACCGAGGCCGTGGTCGCAGCGGCCAAGGCGCGCCTGTAAATGGCCCGCATCGGGGCGATCAGCCTGCTCGTCCACGACTATGACGCGGCGATCGCCTTCTATGTCGGCAAGCTGGGGTTTGAGCTCAGCGATGACACCGACATGGGCGGCGGCAAACGCTGGGTCCGGGTCACGCCCAAAGGCGGCGAGACTTCGCTGCTGCTCGCCCGCGCCACGACAGAGGCCCAGACGGCCCAGGTCGGCAACCAGGCCGGTGGCCGGGTCTGGCTGTTCCTGGAAACCGACGACCTGATGCGCGACCACACCGCCTGGCTGACCAGCGGCGTCGTCTTCCGCGAGACCCCGCGACACGAACCCTATGGCAAGGTGGTGGTCTTCGAGGACCTCTACGGCAACGCCTGGGACCTGATCGAACCTGCGACCGGAGACTGACCCATGAAACTCGGCACCCCCCTGTCCGACACCGCCATCCGCGTCATGCTGCTGGGCGCAGGGGAACTGGGCAAGGAGGTCGCGATCGAGCTTCAGCGGCTGGGGGTCGAGGTCATCGCCGTCGACCGCTATCCCAACGCTCCCGCCATGCAGGTGGCACACCGCAGCCACGTCATCCCCATGACGGACCCGCAAATCCTGAACGGCGTCATCCTGGCCGAGGCCCCGCACTTCATCGTGCCCGAGATCGAGGCCATCGCCACCGACGTCTTGGCCCAGATCGAGGCGGCGGGTCTGGCCACCGTCATCCCGACAGCCCGCGCGACCCAGCTGACCATGAACCGCGAGGGTATCCGCCGCCTGGCCGCAGAGGAGCTGGGTCTGCCGACCAGCCCCTATGCCTTTGCCACCTCTGCCGCTGAACTGGCCGAGGCCGCGCACCGGATCGGCCTGCCCGTCTTCATCAAGCCGGTGATGTCGTCCTCCGGCAAGGGCCAGTCGATGATCGAGGCACTGGAGGACGCCGGCAACGCCTGGACATATGCCCAATCGAGCGGTCGCGTCGAGACCGCCACCGTCATCGTCGAGGGCCGGATCGACTTCGACTATGAGATCACGCTGTTGACCGTGCGATCACGCGCCGCCGACGGCACCATCCGCACCGACTTTTGCGCCCCCATCGGCCATCGTCAGGAGAAGGGCGACTATGTCGAGAGTTGGCATCCGCAGGCCATGACCCCCGCCGCCCTCGCCTCGGCCCAGGATATCGCGGGCAAGGTCACGGATGCGCTGGGCGGCCTCGGCGTCTTCGGCGTGGAGCTGTTCGTCAAGGGCGACCAGGTCTGGTTCTCGGAGGTGTCGCCCCGGCCGCACGACACGGGTCTGGTCACCCTGGCCACCCAGGTCCAGTCCGAGTTCGCCCTGCACGCCCGCGCCATCCTGGGCCTGCCCGTCGATGTCACCCTGCGCGAACCGGGGGCCAGTGCGGTCATCTATGGCGGCATGGACGCCGTCGGTATCGCCTTCGAGGGCGTCGCCGAGGCCCTGTCCGTCCCTACCGCCGACCTGCGCCTGTTCGGCAAGCCTGAAAGCTATGAGCGGCGCCGCATGGGCGTGGCGACGGCACGCGGCGACACCGTCGAACAGGCCCGCGAACGCGCGCGCGAGGCCTCAGGGAAGGTCCGACCCGTCCGCGGCTGACGCAACCTCGGCCGGGCCTGCGGCGGCCTCAATCATTGAGGCTTCTATCGCTGCAATACCGGCCGCAAGGGTCGGGTCCCGACCTTCGCGCACGGCCTGCCAGTCGTCCGGCACGACGATGTCCGGCGTCACCCCGACGCCCTCCAGTTGCTTGCCGGCAGGCGTCGTCATGACGATGGTCCCGACCCTCAGAAGGCCGCCGTCTGCCAGCTCGATCGGTCGGGTGCCTGTCACCGCGCCGCGCGAGGTCTGGCCCACGATAATAGCCCGCCCCTTTTCCTGGGCGACTCCCGCGAACAGCTCCGCCGCACTGGCCGAGCCCGGCCCGATCAGCATGACCACCGGCCCCAGGTACGGCTTCGGGGCCGGCAGTGTGAAGAAGCGGGTGTTGCTGAACCGGCCATAGATCACCGCATAGTCACGCCGATCCGAGTAGAGCCAGGCTGACATCTGGCCCGTGACATCAAGCTGCCCGCCGCCATTGGTCCTGAGGTCGATGATCAGACCGGCTGGCGGATCATCCGCCATGGCCTCGAACTCGGCCATATACAGCCGGTACCGCTCGGCATCGAAGTCGTCGAAGCGGATATAGGCGATGTCGCCTTCCAGTCGCTGCGAGGCAAAGCGTGGCCGATGGGGCATGGAGACCCCCTCCAGATCGCGGCTGTGGCGATCACCCGCCTCGTCCACAAAAACGAGTGTGTCGACGCGCCCAAGGATGGCGGGTCTGGCCAGCAGAACAGGTTGCCCCCCTGCGCTCTCGATCCGCCAGCCCGGCAGAACCCCTGCGGCCTGTGCAGGCGAGTCCGGCCGAACGCTCGCCACATACCGGTCGTCACCCCGCGGCGTGACGGTAAAGCCATAGCCGGTCGCCGACCCGCCAGACAGCTGTTCGAAGTAACGCAGACGCTGCAGGGGGCTGAGCGTCACGGTGTGGTCGTCGTCCAGCAGATCCAGCAACTGCGAAAGGTCGCCGTGCAGGCCCTCCGACGTCGACTGGGCAATGGCCGCGGCCCGGCGCGCCTCGGCCTCCTGCTCGAACGGCACGCCGCCGAACTCGGGCTTGTAGAAGAGCTTGTCCACATAGCGGACGACGGAATCATAGACTTCTGCGTTCAGCTCGGCGCGTTCTGGCGACCCATCGGCGGGCAGTGCGATCCCGGGCGGCTCATAGGTCCTGGCATAGGGAATGGAGGCACAGGCCCCCAGCAGCAAAGCCGCAAACGCGACGACGGCCAGACGTACGGAAAGCGACGACTTCAGCATGCCGCGACGCTACAGGGCCAGAACCTCGGCTGTCGAGACAGTCGCGGCGTCGTGCGCCGTCCGCAGCGCGGCCAGCGCCGCCTCCAGCACCGGGTCGCGGCCGGCGCGGCTGTCCTCGGCCGAGCGCGCAGCCAGGATGTCAGGCCGAACCCCGCGCTTTTCCAGCCGCACTCCGCCCGAAGTCACGAAGTCGGCGCGGCTGAGCGTCAACCGACCACCATCCGGCAGGCGCGTCTCTTGCGAAATCAGTACTGCCCCGGCCGTCTGTTCCCCGACGACGACCGCACGGCCCGCCTCCTGAAGGGCGGCGGGGGTCAGCTCAGCGGCGCTGCGGCTCTCGGCATCGACCAGGATGGCCACCGGATTGTCGGCGGGCATCTGCCGGTCTCCGCACCCCCCCATGGTCCGCAGGGGTACACGCCGCCCTGATCGAACGGTGCGGGTCGCCCAGGTCCGGTTTACCGGCAGGAAACAGCTCAGCACGGCATCCGCCTCATGCAGCCGCCCGCCCGGATTGCCCCGCAGGTCGATCACCACCTCCGTCGCCGGCTCCAGATTGGCCAGTTGACCGCCCATCCACTGGCCCAACCCCGCCTCGAACCCTTCGATCCGCAGCAGCAGAACGCCCTCGCGCGACCGGTCGGCCACGAACGGAGCCAGCGGTGGCAGGATGCGTGGCATGACCGTCACCGCCCGCGACTGACCGGCCGCATCGCGCAGGTTCAGCCTCAGGGTCTGGCCTTCGACCACATCCCGGTCCGGCGACCATTCCGACCGCTCATCGATCAGCAGCCGCCAGCCCACGTCCAGACCCGCCTCGGCTGCAGGCGATCCGGGCCGAACCTTTTCGATCAGATAGCTGCCGTCCTCGGGGTCGGCACGCAGGGTGACGCCCAGCGCCGCCCGGGGCTGACGCAGGCCATCCTGACGGCGCGCCGCAGCGGGCGAGATCACCCCGGCGTGGGCGTCGTCCAGAAGCGCCAGCATGCGCGACATCACCCGGTACAGCGTCCGGTCGTCGGTCGCCGCCAGGGCCTCGGGTCGATAGGTGCGCCGTGCCGCGCCCCAGTCGACGCCATGCAGGTTCGGATCGTAATATTGGCTGCGCGTCTCGCTCCAGACCCGGTCGAAGACGCGGGCATTCATCCGCGTCCGTTCGCGATCCGGCGCTGCCAGCACCGCCACGGCATCGGGCGTGTCCAGCGTCTGGCGCGCCTGTGTGGGCAGGGCGACGAGCATCAGCCCCATCGCCGCGCTCAGTCCCAGCCTGTGAAGGACGCCCCGCCTGCTCATGAAACGGTGATGCGCCGATGCGGCTTGGCATTCAACTCACGAATGCGCGGGCGATTTCGGCAAGCGCAGCCGTAACAGTCACTGGCAGTGTGTGAAGTCACAACTGAACCCCGGGGGTTGAAACCCGGCGCTCAGGGTTCCATTGAAGCCGCGATCACGAATTCTTTCAAAGGAAGCCCGCCCATGACCGTTCGCGTCGCCATCAACGGCTTTGGCCGCATCGGCCGTCTCGTCCTGCGCTCGATCGTCGAGCATGGCCGTCGCGATATCGAGGTGGTAGCGATCAACGACCTGGGGCCCGTGGCCACCAACGCCCACCTGCTGAAATACGACAGCGTGCACGGCCGATTCCCGGGCACCATCACATCCGGCGACGACTGGATCGACGTGGGCCTGGGCAAGATCAAGGTCACGGCCGAACGCGATCCGGCCAACCTGCCGCACAAGGATCTGAACGTCGACATCGCCTTCGAATGCACCGGCATCTTCACCGCCCGTGACAAGGCCGAGGCCCACCTGAAGGCGGGGGCCAAGCGCGTCCTGATCTCGGCCCCCGGCGACAATGCCGACAAGACCATCGTCTACAAGGTCAACCATGACACCCTGACCGCCGACGACATCATCGTCTCCAACGGCTCGTGCACGACCAATGCCCTGGCCCCCGTCGCCAAGGTGCTGAACGACCTGTTCGGCATCGAGCGCGGCTATATGACCACGATCCACAGCTACACCGGCGACCAGCCGACGCTGGATACGATGCACAAGGATCTGTACCGCGGCCGCGCCGCCGCCCTTTCGATGATCCCGACCTCGACCGGCGCCGCCAAGGCCTTGGGTCTGGTCCTGCCCGCGCTGAAGGGCAAGCTGGACGGCTCTTCGATCCGCGTCCCGACGCCCAACGTCTCGGTCGTGGACCTGAAGGTCGTCGCCGGCCGCGAGGTCACCGTGGAAGAGATCAACGCCGCGCTTCAGGCCGCCGCCGACGGCCCCATGAAGGGCGTCCTGTTCACCACCGATGAAGCCCTGGTCTCCAGCGACCTGAACCACATCGCCGCCTCCTCCACCGCCGCCCTGCCCCAGACCCAGGTCGTCGACGGCAAGCTGGCCCGCGTGCTCAGCTGGTACGACAACGAATGGGGCTTTGCGACGCGGATGGCGGACACGGCGCTGGTGATGAGCAAGTTCATCTGAGACGCCAGATGCCGTCTGCTCACAGGGCCATTTCTTTCCTCGCTGCCGTCAGCCTTCTCGGCACGACGGGCTGCGACGGACAAGCACCTCGTCCTGTCGAACTGATCGTGATGCGGGCGAGCGGGCCGGATCCATTTTGGGTTGATCTTCCATATCAGCCAAATCGGCTCTTCGCGGTCTCAGCCAATGAAGCCGTCGCAACCTTGTCCCAATGCCGGGCAGAAGACTGGCATGAAGTAGGATCGAGAATTCAAGACGGATTCACTGTCGGCACCGGTGAAACGAAGGACTTCGTGTGCACTCGCCAAGAAATTGTGGTGCTCGCACAAGTGCTTATTGATCCCCGGATGGGCGCTGACGGGGTTTTCTTCGCTGCCTGCCGCAAAGACGAATGCCCCGCGCCGGAAATTGCTTTCCAGCCAAGGCCCGCTACTCAGGAATAAAAATGACCTTCCGCACCCTCGACGACGCCCCCTCCCTCGCTGGCAAGACCGCCCTTGTCCGCGTGGATTTCAACGTTCCGATGGAGGGCGGCAAGGTCACCGACGACACCCGCCTGCGTGTTGCCCTGCCGACGATCCAGAAGCTGCGCGATGCGGGGGCCAAGGTCGCCCTGCTGGCCCACTTCGACCGGCCCAAGGGCAAGGTCGTGCCGTCCATGAGACTGCAGCCCGTGGTCGATGATCTGGAGGCCCTGATCGGCGCCCCGGTCCGCTTCGCCGACGATTGCGTGGGCGACGAAGCCAAAGCCGCCATCGCCGACCTCGACGCGGGCGGCGTGATCCTGCTGGAAAACGTCCGCTTCCATGCGGGCGAGGAAGCCAACGACCCGGCCTTCGCCCAACAACTGGCCGACCTCGGCGACCTCTACGTCAACGACGCCTTCTCCGCCGCCCACCGCGCCCATGCCTCGACCGAAGGCTTGGCCCGGCTGCTGCCCGCCTATGCCGGCGAGTCCATGCGCCGCGAGCTGGATGCCCTGGACGCGGCGCTGGGCAATCCCACCAAACCCGTCATCGGCATCGTCGGCGGGGCCAAGGTCTCCACCAAGCTGGACCTGCTCAAGAATCTGGTCGGTCAGCTGGACAAGCTGGCCATCGGCGGCGGCATGGCCAACACCTTCCTCTATGCCCAGGGCTTCGACATCGGTGGCTCGCTGGCCGAAAAGGACATGGAGGCCACCGCCCGCGAGATCATGCAGGAGGCGGCGGATCGTGGCTGTGAACTGCTGCTGCCCATCGACCTGATCGTTGCCACCGAGGTGAAGCCGGGTGCCGACTACCGTACCGTCAAGGCCGGCGACACCCTGTCCGCTGATGACAAGATCCTGGACGCCGGTCCCGCCTCGGTCGAACGCCTGAAGGCCGCCATCGACGGCTGCAAGACCTTGATCTGGAACGGTCCGCTAGGCGTGTTCGAGGTGCCCCCGTTCGATGTCGCCACCGTCGCGGTCGCGCGCCACGTGGCCGCCCGCGCCAAGGCCGGATCGCTGGTCGCCGTCGGCGGCGGCGGCGACACCGTCTCGGCCCTGAACCACGCCGGCGTCAGCGATGACATGACCTTCGTCTCCACCGCCGGCGGGGCCTTCCTGGAATGGATGGAGGGCAAGCCCCTTCCCGGCGTCCTGGCACTCAAGGGCTGAAGCCGCGGTTGTAACATTGCGTGACTTCGCCGCGCGACGCGGCTAAACCAGCGTCAAAATCAAAAGGGATTCAGGAGACACCCATGGCGCGCATCACGCTGCGACAACTGCTCGATCACGCGGCAGAGGAAGGCTACGGCCTGCCCGCCTACAACATCAACAACATGGAACAGGGCCTGGCCATCATGGAGGCGGCCGAGGCCGTCAACAGCCCGGTCATCATCCAGGCCAGCCGCGGCGCGCGGAACTATGCCAACGACATCGTCCTGGCCAAGCTGATCGACGCCCTGGCCGAGCTGTACCCCCACATCCCGGTCTGCATGCACCAGGATCACGGCAATGGCCCCGCGACCTGCGCCACCGCCATCCAGTACGGCTTCACCTCGGTAATGATGGACGGCTCGCTGGAGGAGGACGCCAAGACCCCGGCCTCCTACGAATACAACGTCGACGTCACCCGCCGCGTGGTCCAGATGGCTCACTCCTGCGGCGTCTCGGTCGAGGGTGAACTGGGCGTTCTGGGTTCGCTGGAAACCGGCATGGGCGAGGCCGAGGACGGCCACGGCTTCGAAGGCAAGCTGGATCACTCCCAGCTGCTGACCGACCCGGATCAGGCCGTCGACTTCGTGCGCGAGACACAGGTCGACGCATTGGCGATTGCGATGGGCACCAGCCACGGCGCCTACAAGTTCACGCGCCAGCCGGACGGCGACGTCCTGGCCATGAATGTGATCGAGGAAATCCACCGCCGCCTGCCCGACACCCACCTGGTCATGCACGGCTCGTCTTCGGTGCCGCAGGACCTGCAGGACATCATCAACCAGTACGGCGGCCAGATGCCCCAGACCTGGGGCGTACCGGTCGAGGAAATCCAGCGCGGCATCAAGCACGGCGTGCGCAAGATCAACATCGACACCGACAACCGCATGGCCATGACCGGCGCGATCCGGAAGATCCTGGCCGAAAAGCCGGGCGAGTTCGACCCCCGCGCCTATCTGAAGCCCGCCAAGGAGGCGATGCGCAAACTCTGCCAGGAGCGGTTCGTCCAGTTCGGCTGCGAAGGCCAGGCTTCCAAGATCAAGCCCCTGTCCACCGCCCAGATGGCCCAGCGCTATGCCAAGGGCGAGCTGAACCCCCACTTCGGCTCGGCCAAGTCCAAAGCAGCCTGATCGTCTGACAATCCTGCGGCGGCCTACCAGCCGCCGTACCGTCTCCCGATCGAGAACCGCAACCGGTCGGCCTCGTCGCGGGCGTAGCGCAGAGCGTCTTCGGCCTCCCGCGCCCGACGCCTTGCATCGCGAATCTCGCCGCGCACTTCGTCGATCCGCTCGCGGATTTTCCGGCGCTGTTCGTTGGTCAGGCCCTCCTCATCCAGTTCCCGGCGCTTGGCCTCCAGCTTGTCCTCGCGGTCCTCGATGCGCGCGATGGCGGAGCTGAGTTCTGTCTCGGCCGAGGACACCGCCTGCTCGACCGCATAGACGCGCCGCCCGTCTTCGAACGCCGGGATGAACTCTTCCTCGGCAAACGCCGGACACACCCCCGCATAGCTGCGCCCCAGCCGTCCGGCCTGAAATCCGCCGCTGGGCGTGCAATAGCTGCGCAGGCCATCCTCGCGCGCGGACATGTAGACCTCGGTCTCCGGCACCACGCCGTACTTCGCACAGGCCTCGGCATGGTCGTTCAGCCGCGTCTGCGCCAATCCCTCCAGCCCGTCCTTGTATCCACGCTCGCCCCAGGCCCCGGCCAGGCACTGGTCCTCGCTCATGGTGGCGCAACTGCCCAGGGCCAGCGCCGCCGCACCGGTCATCGCGCCCAGAACCATCGTTCTGATCAACATCGTCATCTCCAAGCCCCCACCCGGTTTAACAATAATGCCGCACAGCTTGGCCGTATCCAAGAGCGTCATTGGCCCCGTCCGGTCGCGTCATGCTAGACAGCCTCGACGCCTGCGGGCGATGGAGTCCCGCGTGTCCGACGAACCTCTTCTGTCCGACGATCTTCTGGACGACGCCGAGCCAGATGCCGCGTCACAGCCCGTGCTTGAAGCCCGGATCGATCTGAAGGGCGTGCGTCTGGACAAGGCTCTGGCCGTCACCTTCCCCACCCTGTCCCGCGCCCGTCTCCAGGCGCTGCTGGCCGAGGGGGCCGTCACCTGCGACGGCCGGCCCGTGTCCAACGGATCGGCCAAGGCCCTGCCCGGCCTTTATGCCGTCACCCCGCCCCCGGTGATCTCGGCCACACCCCTGCCGCAGGCCATCCCCCTGACCGTCCTGTTCGAGGACGCCGATCTGATCGTGATCGACAAGCCCGCAGGCATGGCGGCGCATCCCGCCCCCGGCACCCCGGACGGAACCCTGGTCAATGCGCTGCTGGCCCATTGCGGCGACAGCCTGTCGGGCATCGGCGGTGTCGCCCGGCCCGGCATCGTCCACCGTCTGGACAAGGACACCTCCGGCGTCATGGTCGCCGCCAAGACCGACCGCGCCCACGCCGGCCTGTCCGCCCTGTTCGCCAGCCACGACATCGAGCGGACCTACATCGCCCTGACCCGCGGCGCGCCCAGTCCGTCGAAGGCCCGGATCGAAACCCTGATCGGCCGCTCGTCCGGGGATCGCAAGAAGATGGCCGTGCTGAAGTCCGCCGGACGCATCGCCATCACCGACTACGTCGTCCAGCAAACCTATGGCCAACCCGCAAAGCCCGGCGGAGCCCCCATGGCCGCCCGTGTCGCCTGCACCCTGCACACCGGCCGCACCCATCAGATCCGCGTGCACATGGCTTCGAAGGGCTCACCGATCCTGGGTGACGCCACCTATGGCTCGGGCAGTCCCGCCACCCCCGTCCGCGCCGCCATCGCCGCCGCAGGCCTGACCCGCCAGGCTCTGCACGCCGCCGTCCTGGGCTTCGTGCATCCCGTCACGAGTCAGACCCTGCGCTTCGAAACCGATCCTCCAGCAGATATGCTGGCGCTGGAGGCCCTGCTCGCCGAACTCTGAAAGGATAAGCCGATGACCGAAGCCGACATCCGCGATAACCCGGACGCCAAACGCTACGAACTGCCGATCGGCGACCAGATCGCCGTGGTGACCTACAACCTGTCCGAACCCAATCTGATGATCACCGAGACCCTGGTGCCCCAGGCTCTGGAGGGTCAGGGTATCGCCAGCCGCCTGGCCCGCCACGTCATCGCCGACGCCCGCGCGCGGAACTTGCTGATCCTGCCGGTCTGCCCCTTCTTCAGCGCATATTTCCAGAAGCATCCCGACGATGCAGATGTCGTTCATCCGACCTATCGCCAGATCTTGGGCCTTCAATAGTCCGTCTTGATAAAGGACTGACATCCTGCTACATACAGTCTCGTTCGATGCCGTGGCATCGGGGCAACGGTCACGCTTTCGTGTGACGATCCGCCACTGACAAATGCGGAAACCCGACACTACTTCATCGGTTGAGGGGTGAGGCGACGGTGCACATTGGGTGGCCGCCTCCGAAGAACCCGCTCGTTTACGGTCGGAGGGACCATATGGCTGTAGCCAGATCACTAACGGTAATGTCGCCCGAGCAGGGCCTTTCGCGTTATCTCACTGAAATCCGCAAGTTTCCTATGCTGGCCAAGGACGAAGAGTTCATGCTGGCCAAGCGCTGGGAAGAGCATCAGGATCCCGAGGCCGCGCACCGCCTCGTCACATCGCACCTGCGCCTCGTGGCCAAGATCGCCATGGGTTATCGCGGCTACGGCCTGCCGATCGGCGAAGTGATCTCCGAGGGCAATGTCGGCCTGATGCAGGCGGTCAAGAAATTCGATCCGGACAAGGGCTTCCGCTTGGCGACCTATGCCATGTGGTGGATTCGCGCCTCGATCCAGGAATACATCCTGCGCAGCTGGTCGCTCGTGAAGATGGGCACCACCGCCGCCCAGAAGAAGCTGTTCTTCAACCTGCGCAAGGCCAAGAGCCAGATTTCGGCCTTCGAGGAAGGCGACCTGCATCCTGAGCACCTCTCCGCCATCGCCACCAAGCTGGGCGTGTCGGAGGAAGAGGTCACCAACATGAATCGGCGCCTCGGCGGCGACTCCTCGCTGAACGCCCCGATCCGTTCGGATGGCGAGAGCGAGTGGCAGGACTGGCTGGCCGACGACACGGCGGTCTCTCAGGAAACCGCCCTGGCTGAAAGCGAGGAGAAATCCCTGCGCATGGGCCTGTTGCAAGAAGCCATGCAGGAACTGACCGACCGCGAGAAGCACATCCTGACGGAACGCCGCCTCAAGGACGACCCGGTCACGCTCGAAGAACTGGCAGGCCAGTATGGCGTGTCGCGCGAGCGCGTCCGTCAGATCGAGGTCCGGGCCTTCGAAAAACTGCAGAAGGCCATGCGCGCCGCAGCTGAAGATCGCAACCTGGTCGACGCCTGACCACAATCGGGTGGCGCACCCAATCAGAGGGGCCGGCTGATCCGTCAGCCGGCCTTTCTGCTGGGCTCCAGATGCACCATGGCCAGCAGGCCATCGATCGGCGCGGCCAGCGTCGCCTTGGTGGGCGGCCCCGACGCCAGACTGACCTCCAGTGCTCCGACCGCCACCTGCAGCTTGGGATCGTTGGTCTTCAGCGCCACATCCTTCAGCGTCATCGCCTGCTGCTTGACCGCGCGGGTCGCCTGCATCGGATCGTCGTCGAACTGGTTCAAGGCAGCGGCCAGGATTCGCATGGCCTGATCCTTGGCTTCAGCCAGGGCGGCGCTACCCTTCAGCGCCACGTCACTCTTGCGTTTGGTCGGCCCGGAGTATTCACCCGAGTTGAAACGCCTCCGGTCCGGTCCGATATAGCCCACACCCTCGACCCAGCCGCGGGGCTTTACCGCGACATTCTCGATCCGCTTGTACAGGTCGGCGCTGGCATAGGGCTTTCGCAGGAACTCGTGCACACCGGCGTCTCGGGCGCCGATGATGGTCTGGGCCGTCGCCTCTCCCGTGATCATGATGATGGGCGACATCCGGCACGCCATGTGAGAGCGGCGGATGGCCTTGGTCAGAGCCTCGCCGTTCAGGCCGTCGCCGCTGCGCTCGGTAAAGATCAGGCCGGGCTCCAGCCCCTCGGCCATCCGCATGGCAGGGCCATTCTCGGCCTCGACAACCACTTCCCGGGCCCCGAGGCCCTTCATGATGTCCATCAGCATGCGCGCGGCATGTGCATTCGGATCGACGATCAGTACCCGCTTGATGACGGGCTCCAGCTTGGCCAGCAAGCGGCGATCGATATCAAACACAGGCAGGTCTCCGGCGAAGTGCCAACCCTAGCGCACGCCGGTTAAGACCCGTTGAACGGCGCGAGCGAGCCTCTCAGTCCTGGAACGGATCGCGCATCATGATGGTGTCGTCCCGCTCCGGACTGGTCGACAGCAGCGCCACGGGTGCCCCGATCAACTCCTCGATCCGACGCACGTATTTGATCGCATTGGCGTTCAGATCCTTGAAACTCCGCGCGCCCGCCGTCGTGTCGCTCCAGCCTTCCAGTTCCTCGAACACCGGCTCGGCCGCTGCCTGGGCCTTCAGGCTCGAGGGCAGATAGTCCAGAACCTCGCCATCTACCCTATAGCCGACGCAGATTTTCAGCGTCTCCAACCCGTCCAGCACATCCAGCTTCGTCAGGGCGATCCCGTCGATCCCGTTGATCGCCACCGACTGACGCACCAGCACCGCGTCGAACCAGCCGCAGCGACGCGCCCGCCCGGTGTTCACGCCCACCTCGCGGCCCACGGTCGCCAGATGCTCGCCCACCGCATCGTTCAACTCGCAGGCGAACGGCCCTTCGCCGACGCGCGTCGTATAGGCCTTCACGATCCCCAGCACATAGCCGACGCCGCGCGGCCCGATGCCCGACCCCGCTGCCGCCTGCCCCGCCACCGTGTTCGACGAGGTGACATAGGGATAGGTCCCGTGGTCCACGTCCAGGAATGCGCCCTGCGCCCCCTCGAACAGCACCCGCTTGCCGTCGCGCTTGGCCTGATCCAGGACCCGCCACGCCGGCTTCACGAACGGCAGGATCTTCGGCGCGATCTCCAGCAGCGACGCCAGCAGTGCGCCCGGATCGATCGGTTCCAGCCCAAGTCCCGCGCGCAGCGGATCATGATGCGAGCGCAACCGCTCGATCTTGACCTTCAGGTCGTCTTCATTGGCCAGATCGCAGACGCGGATCGCCCGGCGTCCGACCTTGTCCTCATAGGCCGGGCCAATGCCCCGCCCCGTCGTGCCGATCTTCGCCCCCGGCGCGCTCGCCGCCGCCTCGCGCGCGACATCCAGCGCCGGATGGATGGGCAGGATCAGGCAGGCATTATCCGCAATCGTCAGGATGTCGGGGCTGATGGCCACGCCCTGCGCCACGATCTTTTCGATCTCGCCGACCAGATGCCAGGGATCGACCACCACGCCATTGCCGATGATCGAGGGCTTGCCCTGCACCACGCCACTCGGCAGCAGGGCCAGCTTGTAGACCTTGCCGTCCACGACCAGCGTGTGGCCCGCATTGTGACCGCCCTGGAACCGCACGACCATGTCGGCACGGTTGGACAGCCAGTCCACGATCTTGCCCTTGCCCTCGTCGCCCCACTGGGCACCGACCACTGCGACATTTGCCAAGATAGTTCTCCGCTGACCGACAACCCGGAACGCGGGCGCAGCCTATAGCGGGGGAATCGGGGGATGTCCTCCCGTGCGCGGATTATTCCGCCAGCGCCGCCTCGAACGCCCAGTCCAGCCACGGCGTCAGCGCCTCGACATCCGCCGTCTCGACCGTGCAGCCGCACCAGATCCGCAGACCCGCCGGCGCATTGCGATGGCTCTCGACGTCGAAGGCCGCGCCCTCGGCCTCCAGCAGCGCCTTGATCTTCAGCACCAGGGCATGCTGCGCCGACCCATCCAACGCCGCGACCCGCTCGTCCACGATCTTCAGACACACCGATGTCGTCGACCGCGTCGCCGGGTCCTCCGCCAGATAGTCGACCCAGGCCGTCTTCTGAACCCACGCATCAAGCGCCGCCGCATTGGCGTCTGTCCGCGCGATCAGGGCGTCCAGACCCCCGATCGCCAGGCCCCACTCCACGGCGTCGATCCAGTCTTCCAGTGTCCAGACCGAGAAGGTGTTGATCATCGACCCCGACGCCAGCGCCCGGTCGAAGCCTTCTCCTCCCCCATTTTGGGGGAGGTGGCCCGCAGGGTCGGAGGGGGTGCCGGTCCTCAGCCTCAGCACCTTCGGCACGGCCCGCGGCGGCGCATAGCGATCCAGACGCTCCACCGCTCTGGGGGACATCGCCGCCACCCCCAGCCCGGCCTCACCGCCCAGCGCCTTCTGGAAGCTGAAGGTCACGACATCCAGCTTGTCCCACGGCAAGGCCATGGCAAACGCCGCTGAGGTCGCATCACAGATCACCAGACCCTCGCGGTCGTCCGCGATCCAGTCCGCATTCGGGGCCTTCACCCCCGCCGTCGTCCCGTTCCACGGAAAGACCAGATCCTTGGCCGGATCGATCCCCGACACATCCGGCCACTGTCCCCACGGGCCCTCGATCACCTCGGGCTCCAGTTTCAGGTGATCGCGGATATCGGTCGCCCAGACCTGGCCGAAATTCTCGAACGCCAGCACCTGCACCGGCCGCTCGCCCAGCATGGACCAGAGCGCCGCCTCGACCGCGCCCGTGTCAGACCCCGGCAGATAGACCAGCACCCAGTCCTCCGGCACCTGCAACAGCTCGCGCGTCAGCGTCAGCCCGTGCGCGAACCGCGCCACCACCTCCGGCGCGCGGATGCCTCGGCCCAGCAGATCGTGGTTCAACGCCTGGCTGGACCAGCCCGGCCGCTTGGCCGTCGGCCCCGCCGAGAACCAGGGCCGTTCCGGCTTCACATTCGGCTTGTTCGGCATCACTCGCGCCACGGCTTGTAGGGGCCCTTGTCCCGCATCCCCTGCGCCAGATTGGTCAGGGCCGCGTCCTCGGTCTCGGGCAACATGATCATCAGCTTGGCCAGCAGATCGCCGCGCTTGCCGTCCGCAAACGCGCCTCGCCCTTTCAGACGCAGCACCTTGCCGGAGTTGGAGCCCTTGGGAATGGTCATGCTGACCGTACCCTCCGGCGTCCGCACCGGGATCTTGCCGCCCAGCACCGCGTCATACAGCGTCACCGGCAGGTCCATGGTCAGGTCCGCGCCCTCGCGCGTGAACACCGGGTGCCGCGCGATCCTCAGCTCGATCAGGGCATCGCCCGCGACACCGCCGCGACCCGCCGCACCCTGTCCTTTCAACCGGATCGTCTGTCCGTCCGACGCGCCCTTCGGGATCGCAACATCCAGCGTACGGCCGTCCGAAAACTGGATACGCCGCGTATTGCCGCTGATCGCGTCCTCCAGGCTGATCTCCAGCGTGGCCCGCACGTCCTGGCCCTTAGGCGCATAGCCGCTGCCTGCACTGCCCCGCCCGCGCCCAGCCCCGCCGCCGAACATGCCGCCGAAGATTTCGTCCAGATCGATATTCTCGAAGCCTGCGCCGGCCTGCGGTCCGCCGCCTTGGCCGAACGGATTGCCGCCCGCGCGCCCGCCGCCCGCACCGCCGAAGCCACCGCCCCGGAACTGCTCGCGCCCATCGGCATCGATCTCGCCCCGGTCGTATTTGGCGCGCTTCTCGGCATCCCCGACCAGGTCGAAGGCGGCCGTGATCCGCTTGAACCGCTCGTCGGCCACCGTATTGCCGGGGTTCTTGTCGGGATGCAGTTCCTTGGCGAGTTTGCGAAACGCCTTCTTGATCTCGTCGGCGCTCGCCGTCCGGGAAACACCCAGTTCCTTGTAGGGATCACCCGCCACGCGCTCACTGCTCCATCAGACCCACTGCTTCCTCGTCAGTTAGGCCATTCCTGTTGCAGCGCAAAGGGATCGACGCGGAATCTAGCGCAACCCCGCCCGCGCCTCATCGCCCCAGCCATACCCCTCGCCCCATTGCGCAACGGCCAGCGTCGCGTCCGCTCCGACCCCGCCCGGAAAGTCCATGGCCAGATCGCCCGCTGCATAGGTCCAGCTCTCGCCCTCCACGACCACCTCGCGCCGCACGGCCTCGCCCGCCAGCACCCGCACCCGGAACCGCAGCGGATCGGCTCCCGCCGCCTCGCCATCCCAGCGGTCGCCATCGATCCGCGACCGACCGCGCCAAACGACCCGCCGCCCTTCGCTCTCCGCAGCAAGCCTCAGATGCACCGGCCGCCACGGCCGCTCATGGAGCCCCGTCAGCGTCTGCATCACCTCGCTGACACCCGCCCCGCCCGCCGGTCCGCCCAACGGTCCGGCCCGCCAGATCAGCGGCAGCCCCCGCTCGCCACGCGGCGAGGCCACCCGCGCCAGTGCCTCATCCAGCATCACACAGATCGCTCCCGCCGATGCCCCCGCTTCCCTCGCAGCCTCCGTCCCCTGCTGCCCGCGCAACAGACCCGTCAGCCGCCACACCCCGCCATCATCCGGCGTGGCATTGCGAAATTGAACGATCTCCCAGCCCGCCTTCGTCTCGACGGCCACCGCGTTGGCCCCGCCCAGCACCGCCTGGTCCGACCGGCTCTCCGGGTCTCGCCCTTCCAGCCGCACCCGAACCTCGCCAATCTCATCCCAGCGCCACGGCTGCCCCGGTGCCAGGGCCTCGACCAGCACACCCACCGTCGCCGACGACCGCGCCTCGCCCCGAGCCGTCAGTGCATCGGCGCTCACCCCCGCAAACACCTGCATGACCCGCCACGGGTCCGCCGCCACCACGGCCAGCGCCCGTCCGTCGTTCTCCGCACCCGGCAAGGGCGGCAGCTCCAGCAGCCTCAGGAATGGCGCCCCCACCACCGACCCCGGCTCGCCCGGCCCCGGCACGGCATCGTCCTCGCCCGTCGCTACATCGACGACAGGCTCCAGCACGCCCGACGGCGTCTCGTCCTGATCCAGTCGCAGGACGCGCCACAGCCCCGCCCACCCCTCGACCTCGACCCGATCCCCCGGCTCCAACGTCAGCATCTCCAGCGGCCCCAGCGCGACCGTCAGCGACCGCCCGTCCGCGCCCGCCAGCACCCGCTCCGCCGCTGCCCGCGCCGTCGCCGCCGTGCACGCCGCCGGCAAGTCCAGATCGACACCACCGGCCTCGCCACCCGACCGCACGACCACCGCCCCGGTCTGATAATCCGCATTCCCGTCGATGAAACGTACGCGTGCCGCCCCCGGCTGCGCCTCCAGCCGACGGTCCGCCCGCACGCTGCTCCCCTCATCCGGCAAGGCCATCGCCTCTTCCGCCAACGTCAGATCGACCGCGCCCTCACCCAGCACCGCGACCTTCCCGCCCCGCTCCGCCGCCACCAGACCCAGCCCCGCCAGCAGCGGCTCCAGCGCATCGCGCGTCCGCATCGGCCGGTCGATCACATAACCCTGCACCTCGCCCGCGACCGGTCCGATCTCGAAACCACCCTCATCCAGACCACCCCGCTTCAGGATCGCCGCGATCAGGTCCCGCGTCTCCCCTGCCAGCCGCCCGTTCAGCCAGTGCCCCGTCCGCCACGCCCCCGCATCGGCCCAGACATCCGACCGCCCCGGAAACGCCGGATAAGGCCGCGCATCCCAGCACCAGGCATCCGCCGCCTCCAGCATCCGCCCCGCATACAAACTCGCAGCCGGATTGTTGTCGGGCTCCGCGTAGTGCGCCAGCACCGCCTCCAGCGCCCGGCGCTGCATCCGGTCGTCCCGCGCGCCCGTTGATCCAGACGGCAGAGCCGTTTCCGAACTCTTGGCATCCTGAAACAGGTTGGGCGCATTCGCCCCCCGGTCCACCGCCGCGCAGCCGAACTCCGTCAGCCGGATCGGCTTCATCCCCGGCACCCAGGCCGTCGGCGTCGCACTGCGCAACCCACCGGGCCGCTCATGATGCGCGTTCGACCACCACCCCTTCAGGTCCTTGGGCCGAAAGACCCAGTCCTCGGCGTGAGCCGTATCGACGATCGGCGTCCGCACCTGCGCCGCGCGATCAGTGTCCGAGGCATAGTACCAGTCGAACCCCTCCCCGCCCGCCACCTGCGCCGCCAGATAGTCGGCGTCGTCGGGCCCGGCCCAGGTCGCCGCATCCACCCCGCCGTCGCCTTCGCGCCAGTCGCCCAGCGGCGGATACCAGTCGATGCCGACGTAATCGATGTTGGCATCGGCCCACAGCGGATCGAGATGAAACCGCACCTCCCCACCCGTCTGCCGCCCGAAATATTCCGACCAGTCCGCCGCATAGCTGATCGCCACATCCGGCCCGACCACCGCCCGGCACTCCGCCGCCAGCGTCCTGAACTGTTCGACCGCCGGAAAGCCGCCGCCCGCATCCCGTGTCCAGGTCAGGCCCCGCATCTCCGACCCGATCAGCAGCCCGTCGGCCCCCGTTTCCGCCGCCAGCGCCGCATAGTGCAGCGCCATCCGACGCAGCCCCCAGCCGTCCGCCGTCCCGAACACCGCCGCCACATCCGCCGCCGCATTGGACCCGTCGCGCCCGCTGACCCGCCCGCGCCACGGATAGCCCTCGCAATCCATGAAGACGAAGGGATACAGCGTCACCGCCACCCCCCGCGCCTTCAGCGCCGCCACCGCCTGCCGCACGCTCTCGTCCGACGGCGTCCCCCCATAAGCAGGACCATATTCCTCCCCCATCGGGGGAGGGGGACCGCCGAAGGCGGTGGAGGGGGCCGGGGCCGGGGCACGGCTGATCAGATGCGCGCTCCCCCGATCCAGCCCTGCCACCGACCACCCCATCGGCTCCGTCGTCTTGTCCCGCCGCTCCACCCCCGGCTTCACGACACAGTGGCTGGCCCGCACATCCGTCCCGAACCACCCCACCACCAGGCTGACGCGCTTCAGATTCGGCACCTGCGCCAACAGCCGATCGATCGATACCAGCAGGTCCGCCCGCCCCTCGCCATTGTGCAGGTTCTCCGGCGTCGACCGCGTCAGCCCGTCGCGCCGCATGACCACATCGGTTGCCAGCACGAACTCACCGGCCCCGGGGATCAGGCACACCCCCTCCAGCCGATCCTCCAACCGGGGCTCGGCACCCCGCGCCCGCCGAAACACCTCGAAACTCAGCTGCGGCACCCGATTGCCGAACGGCCCCAGCGCCAGATCCTCAAACACCACATAGGCACAGCCGCGATAGGCGGGCGCGTCTCCTCCCTCTTCATGGGGGTGGAGGAAGGACACGTCGTGTCCTGACGACGGGCCCCAAGGGCCGGAGGGGGCGGGGGCCTGCCGCATCTCCACCGCCTCGATCAGCGGGTCCGGCACCTGATCCGCCCCACCCCGATGCACCCGCATCGTCACGCCCGACATATCCATCGGCTGGCCGTCGGCCCAGACGCGCCCGACCCCGTCAATCTCGCCCTCGCACAGCGCCACCGCAAAGCTCAGCGCATAGTCGTGTTCGACCGTCCGCGGGCCGCCCTTGCCCGCCGAGCGCGTCGTGCGCCCCTCCTGGAACCGCGCGGCCCAGATGACCTGACCCGTCACCCGCGCCCGCCCGAAGATGCAGGCCATCGGCGCACCCTCCGCCGTCCCCTGCACCCTCAGGGTCTCCAGCCTCGGCCCCCTCTGCCGCGCCGGCTCCAGGCTGGCGATCGCCCGCTGATCGATGGCCCGCCCCAGGGTCGAGCCGATGAACGCCCCGATCGGTCCCCCGACCGACTGCCCCACACTGGTCAGGATCACCTGCGCCATCAGCCCGCTCCCTGATTGTCATAGGCCGCCTGCGGCCACATGAACGCCGCAGCCAGCCGCTCGCGCCACCAGCGCCCCAGCCAGCTCTCGACTACCGCCCGCCCCCAATAGGCGTGGATGAACCTCGGCTCCGCCCCGTCCACGTCGCTCAGGATTCCGCAGTGCTTCACCGCACACCCCGGGGCCATCCGGAACAGCAGCACATCCCCCGGCCTGGCCCGCGCGACCGGTATCTCCACCAGCCACCGCCGCGCCGCCGCCAGCAGCGTCTCCTCACCCCCGACCTCGGCCCAGTCCGCCCGATACGCCGGCACCGGCTCCGGCTCCCCGCCCACCACCTCGCGCCACACCCCGCGCACCAGCCCCAGACAGTCCGCCCCGACCCCCTTCACGCTCGCCTGATGACGGTAGGGGGTTCCGAGCCAGGAACGGGCAACGCGAACGATTCCTTCTCCCTCCCCTTCATGGGGAGGGACAGACCGCGCAGCGGTCAGGGTGGGGTCCGAAAGTGCCGGAGCTCTCGTCTTCGTGCCCCACCCTGGCTTCGCTTCGCTTCGCCGTCCCTCCCCACTGTGGGGGAGGGAGAATGGTTCAGCCTCTCCCCTCACCGTCGGCTCCCCCCGTCGTTGCGCCCGCCCTCGACCGGTACCGCCGTCAGAAAGTCGTCGCCCGGCACATCGGGAAACCCTTGAAAGTTCACCCCATTGCCGAACACGCCCACACAGGTCGCAAACCGCTTATCACAGCCCCGACCCGGAAAGGCCGCCACATCGACCCGGCACCGTCCGTCGCCCAGCACGGCATCGCACTCGCGCCCATAGGTCCGCCCGACCACCCGCTCCAGCGCCGCCATCGGCCCGGCCACCTCGGCGACAAAACTCCCCCCTTCGCGCCGGATCGAGGCCAGCGTCCCGACCCACAACCGCACCCTCAATTCCGGCCGGGCCCAGTCCACCCGCCACAGCTCGACCACCGCACCGTCGAAGCGCCCCGCCTCGACATCCGCGTCGTTGATCGCCTCGTCATCCAGCCCGCCCGCCATCGACGCAGCTCCGGCTCCCAGTCCGACCTCGCTCTCCGCCACCCCGGCGGTCCAGCCGCTGGCCGCCCGGCACACCACGCCCTCGACGTCCAGATCGCGGTCATGGTCCGTGAACCCCAGCCTGATGCCATCCGCCCGCGTCAGCACCCAGGCATGACAAAGCCCCGCCGCCCCGCTCTCGATGCGGTCGGCCAGTTCGTTTGGTATCGATCTCATCTCGCCCCTCCATGAGGTTCTAGGGGCTAGGTTTTAGGGTCTAGGTTAGTCATCCGCTGGCGCGTCCCAGCGCTCGCTTCTCCCCTAGAACCTAACCCCTAGAACCTAGCCCCTTCCTCAAACCCGCACTTCGATCAGCGGTACCGCCGCCATCCGCCCGGCCTCGAAGCTCTCCAGCGTGACCTCGATCCGGTCCGCATCGAACCGGACCGGCACGTCGAACTCGAACCCCGCCGTCACCGCTGCCCCGACCGGCGGCGCAGCCGCCAGCGTCACCTCGCCCGTCGCCGCATCGACCGTGAACCCGCCGGCATCCAGCTCCACACCCGCCACCGCGACCCGCACCGTCCCCGCCACCGGCTTGCGCACGCGCCGCTCCAGCGCGTCCTCGCCCTCGCCCTCGCCGTAGCGTTTGATGAGGTCGAACCGCGTCCGCAAACCGTCCCCGGTCCCCAGCGCCTGATCGGCCGCCGACACCACCGCCCCCGGCGCGCACGACTTGAAGTCCGCGAAATCCCGGAACCGGAACCCGTACAGCCGCCCCCGCCGCGCCTCGAAGAACTCCGTCAGCGCCGCCATGTCATCCAGCGACCTCAGGTTCGCCCCGATCAGATACCGCCTGCGCCCCTGCGCCCACGGCGTCGAGCGCCGCTCGTAGCCAGACCCCAGCGTCACGATCTCGGTCCGCCGCTCCACTCCCCCCGTCGACCCGAAGGCCAGCCGCGCAGGCAGCCTGACGTCATGAAAACTCATGGAAAATCCTTGTGTTTGCGGTTGTCCACCGCACCGCTTTCCGCCAATCTGCCCACGACAGACCGAGGGTCGGCCGGGGGGCGCGCGTGCGGGGCGAAATTCTTCAGTTCGACGAGGCCTCGGGCGAAGGCCTGATCAGCGGCGACGACGGTCAGCGTTACCGTCTGTCCTTCCGTGACCTGATCCGCCCGGCGCGCCTGTTCGCAGGTCAGTCCGTCGACTTCCTGCCCCGCGACGGCTTCGCCACCGACGTGGTCGTTTTGCAGGCCGCCCCCGCATCGTCCGCCTATGCTTCGCCCCGCACCGAACGACAGGGCAAGCCCGAACACGGCCCCTGGGGCTACTTCATGAAATCCATGCGCCTGTATGTTGACGGCAACGGTCGCGCGCGTCGCTCAGAGTACTGGTGGTTCACCCTCTTCTACTGGGTCTTCCTGCTGATCCCGCTCGTGCCTGGCATGATCTTCATTGGCGTGGGCGGCGACACCTACAACGACGGCTTGACCGCTCTGGGCGGGCTCTTCTTCATCGCCGCTGGCATCGTCTGGCTGGCGCTGTTTCTACCGAATGTCTGCGTCATGATCCGCCGCTTCCACGATGTCGGCCTGACCGGCTGGCTCGTCCTGCTGGGCGTCATCCCCTACATCGGCGGCCTGATTACCTTCATCATCACCCTGTTGCCGTCCCAGAACTACCGGAACGTGCACGGACCCGTCCCCGGCGGCCACAGCCGCGAAACCGCCGAAGTCTTCGGCTGACTTTTTACATCAAGGACCACACCCATGCGCGGCGAAGTCATCAGCGTTGACAGTTTCTCGGGCGACGGCCTGATCACCGGAGAGGACGGCGGTCGCTACACCTTCTCTGCATCCAGCATCCGCGCCGCACTGCGCATCGGCGACAAGGTCGATTTCGTCGGCACCGACGGCGTCGCCACGGACATCATCGCCCTGACCAGCCAGCCCTCGGCGGCCCCCGCCGGCGGCTACGGCTACGCCGCGCCGGCTGCCACCGGTGCCTACGACTTCAAGACCGCCATGTTCCAGTTCGAGGGACGCCTGCGCCGGTCGCACTTCTGGATCACCTGGGCCATCCTCTTCGTCGCGGGCATTGTCCTCGGCTTCATCCCCATCCTGGGCACCCTCATCGGCCTGGCGCTCCTATGGCCCCAGACAGCCATGCAGGTGAAGCGCCTGCATGACATGGGACGCACCGGCTGGTGGGTGCTGGCCCCCTATGGTGCCAACCTCGTTATGATCATCGTCACCTTCGCCACCATGTTCGGCACCATCGCCATGAATGCTGAGGCGCTGGAGAACGAGGATCCCGCCGCCATCATGGCCCTGTTCGGCTCCTTCGGCCTGGTGGCCCTGATCTTCGTCGTCATCAACCTGGGCTGGCTGCTATGGCTCGGCATCGCCGACAGCCAGCCGGGCCGCAACAAATACGGCCCCAATCCCAAGAACCCCGTCGACGACACCGCCAACACCTTCGCCTGATCCGTTCTTGCGTTAGAGCCGTCGCGCGCCCAGCGCGACGGCCCTGGCCAGCATCTGGGCGATCTGCGCCTCGGACCTCAGCAGCCCCTGCGCCCCGCCGTCCACCCGCATGTTGATGGTGACTCCCGCGCCGCCCGCCGCCTCGATCGTTCCGGCACCCGTGGGCCGAAACACCTCCGGCCCGCGCTCCCCCACCAGATAGGCCCCGCCACCCAGCACGCTGCCGCCATCGGCCCGCGCGCCGCCGAATACCGCCCCGACCGCCTGGGCGATCGCCTCCCCCAGCCCCCCGCCGCGTCCACCGCCCGCTGCCGCATGCACCGCCGCCAGCACGGACCGCGCCAGCTCGGCCAGGGTGATCTCCCCGTCCGCCGCCGCCCGTGCCAGCGACCTTGTCAGGCTGTCCCCCGCCCGCCCGAACGCCTCCTCGATCGACGCCGCCGCCCGCTCCGCCGGCTCCCTCAGCGCCTCCAGCGCCGCCTGCGCCTCCGCCACCCTGCGCGGCACGGCGTCCAGGCCATCGGGATCGAACACGTCACTCATCCGGCCATCGCTCCGCCATCTGCTCAAATACCCCACGCCCCATCGGCCCGACCACGTCCGGTCGCTCCGTCAGCATCCGCCATTCCTTCAGCGACAGCCGCCAGAACGCTTGCGGCCCCGCGCCGAACCCCGCCGCCATCCGCATCATCTCCGGCCAGGGAGTCTCCTCCCCCTCCGGGGGAGGGGGACCATGCGCAGCATGGTGAAGGGGGCTACGCGTCACTCCGCCACCGCCGCAAACGCCCGCGCCACAGCCTGCGCCGCCTCGCGCGGATCGACCGCCGCATCGGCCAGCCCCTCGGCCAGTTCCCGCTCGCCTCCACCCCGCAACAGCGCCACCAGCACCACCAGCAGATCCCCCGCCGACAGCGCCCGCATCCGCTCGGCCAGCCCCGCCAGCCCGCTCACCTGCAAGCCCGTCTCGATCTCCGCCAGCGCCCCCAGCGTCAGGCACAGCCGGCGCGCTTCGCCCGCCAGCACCACCGACACCTCGCCGCGCATACCGTTCACCCCGCTCACAGGCTGGAGAACCCGATCTCGCCCGCGCTGGCCAGGCTGATCGCAAACGTCGCCTCGCCCTCGTGCTCGCCCGCATATTCCAGCGCCGAAACCAGGAACGGCCCCTCCAGCTGGCCAAAATCCGGCACGATCAGCCGCCACCGCTTCGCCTCCTGCGCAAAGAAGGCCTCGCGGATCAGGGCATCGGACGCCGCATCGCGGAATATCCCCTGCCCCGCCACCGCCGCTGACTTGACCCCGGCCCCGCCCAGCAGCTCGCGCCACCGCCCCGCGCTGTCGCCGTCCGTCGCATCCACCGTCCGGGCATTCAGCGAAATTGTCCGCGCCCTCAGCCCCGCCACCGTGGTGAACACCTCCGGTGCTCCCTCGATCTTCAGCAGCATGTCCTTGCCGCGTTGTACACTCATGGTTCCACCTCCTCCGTCACGGCCCGCACCCGCAGCACCGCATAGGTCCTCGCCCCGTCCGCCGCCGGGAACACGTCGGCGAAGGTGACGCCCAGGCTGACCGCCCGCACCGCGTCGGCCTCAACCCGCGCATCCGTCAGCCTCAGTCGCACCGCCGCCAGCACCGCCTTGGCCTCCTCGGTCCCGCGAAAGCGCGACACGACCGTCAGCGTCAGCCGATGCTCCACGCCCCCGCCGTCCGCCCCCACCGGCCGGCTCTCGCACCGTCCGATCAGCAGATGCGGCAACTCTGCGTCCAACGGCAGCGCATCCCAGATCCGCGCGGGATCCCCCAGCAGCGCCATCACCGCGACATCCTCCGCCAGATGCGCAATCAGCGCCTTCTGCAGCGCCAGCTCATGCCCGCTCATCGGCTGCGCTCCAGCATCAGGATCGCCCGGCCACCCACCGTCTCGGTCGCCTGGATGCGCCAGTCGGCCCCGCCGAACCTCAGCACCCGCCCGGCGATCAGCCGCGGGTCCGACCGCGTCTCCGCCGTCACCACCTCGACCGCCTGCAGCCCGCCCGGCTCGCTCCTCTCGCGCCGCCTCCGCGCCCCCAGCTTCAGCCAGGCGTGCCCCACCGGCTCATAGCTGACCGCGACCCCGCCATAGGGCGTGCGGGCCTCAACGGCCTCAAACACACTCGCCAAGACCCTCATATCCGCACCACCCGATACGGTGCGATCCAGACTTCGACCGGCGCGACCGCCATCTCCACCTCGCCCCGCTCATAGGCGCGCAAGGCCAGCATCAGGATCGCCAGCCGCAGCGGTGCCGGGCTGGTCGAGGTCAGGCTCAGCCCCACCTCCCCCTCCACCCGCGCCCGCGCCGCCGCGATCAATGTCTCGATCAGCCCGTCCTCCGCTTCGTGCTCGACGCGCAGGAACAGCTTCGCCTCCGTCAGGCTGACGGGTGCTGTCATGGGGATTCTCCGATGTTGGGGGAAAGGATGGCTTGGCCATCACCTCCCCATTTGCGCAGGCAAATGGGGAGGACAGGTCGGCGCTCTTCGCGTCGACCAGGAGGGGGCGGCTCCGGCGGCGGGGAATTCGCGACCCGCACGGTCGCCACCGCGCCGCCCCCTCCTGATCGCTCCGCGATCTGTCCTCCCCACGCGCCTTCGCGCGCGGGGAGGTGAACGTCAGCGACCTAGGTCGCCGCGAACTTCAGCACCTTGATCGCGTCGAAGTTCTGCACCCCGCCGCCGACCCGCTTGGTCGTGTAGAACAGCACATAGGGCTTGGCCGAATAGGGATCGCGCAGCACCCGCACGCCCGCGCGATCCACGATCAGATACCCCCGCTGGAAGTCCCCGAATGCGATGGAAAGCGAGTTCGCCGCGATGTCCGGCATGGTCTCGATCTCGGTCACCGCATAGCCCAGCAGCGACGCCGTCTCCCCGACCCGCGACGGCGGCGTCCAGATGTAGTTGCCGTCCACATCCTTGAACTTGCGCACCGCCGACACCGTGCGCCGGTTCATCACGAACCGCCCGTTCGGCCGGTACTGGGCCTTGGGCGTATAGATCAGGTCGATCAGCCGGTCGGTCGGATTGCTGGCCGCCGTCGTCGCCGTGAACGCACCCGCCGCCCCCGACGCCACATAGCCGATCTGGCCCCAGGTCTGGCTCGCATCGGCCACGGTCGTATAGCTCAGGAAGCCCTTGGGCTTGTTGACCCCGTCGCCGTTGACGAAGGCCTGGGTCTCCTGGGCCGCGAAGGCATCCTCGACCTCGGCGGCCAGCCATTCGTCCAGGTCGATCATGGCGTCGTCCAGCAGGGACTGGGTCGCCGCCGGGCTGGCGTAGAGGTCAGCCGAGGGGAACTCCAGCAACGCCAGGGTCGCCGGATCGGTCTCGGGCCTGGCCGCCGTCTCCGCCACCCAGCCGGACACTACGCCCGCCGTCGACACCGGCTTTCTGAACACGCCCGAGCCGACGGTCCGAACCGTCGAAATCTCGCGCATCGGCGAGCCCGCCATCAGGCGCCGCTCGATCGCCCGCTCCGTCTCCGGCGGCACGACATAGCCCGCCGAGTTCGACGCCGACGACAACCCCGCCTTCAGCTCCAGCCCGTAGCTCGCACCCGTTTTCAGATAGCCGTCGAACGCCGCTTTCGTCTCCTCCCCCCTTGTGGGGGAGGGGGACCACGAAGTGGTGGAGGGGGCCAGCCCCAGCTCCGGCCTGCGCCCCTCGCTCACCACCCGATCCAGCCGCGCCTGTGCCGCTCCCACCGCCGCATCGATCCGCGCCACCTTCTCCTCCAGCAGCACATCCGCCGACGCCTTCTTTTCGATCTCGTCCAGCCGGGCATCGTTCGCCCCTTTGAACGCCTCGAACGCCGCCATCATTTCGTGCATGGCTGCGCGAGCCTCGGGCGTACCCGAGACGGTCTTGGTCTCTTTCATGGTCTCTCCGGTTTTCAGGAACCGCGGTTTGCGGTTAGGGTCGGATGAATGAACACAGTCACCCGAAATCTTGTCGGTACGTTGCGACGGTCATGGCTCGGCCTTGTTGCCGTCTCTCTGGTGTTCCCGCTCGCTCTCGCTATCCAGGCCTTGTGGTTTCTGGACGCGCACTGGGCATCCGTGGCGGAAAACATCTTCACCTTGGGCGGCGTCGCCGCGACCTTCGCTGGCCTCGTAGGCGGCCTGATGGCATCGCTGCAGACGCAACCCAAACGACGTGGCCAAGGCACCTTCGAGCGAATTCACTCTCTTGCCGAACCCCCCAGGTCCGAAGTCCATATGCTGGCAGAACCGCCAGACGATCATCCGCCCCCGAACTGGATTTCGTCATTAGCGAGACGACTTCCCGAGCCCTTTTCGATGCTCGAACGTGGCGTGGCGGTAGCGACCTTGGCGGCCGTACTTTTCCTCACACACGCACCAGACAACTGGATCACATCGACGCTGGGGTCCTTCTGGCTCGACCCCCAGATCCGCGCCTCTGCCATCTTCGGGCTAATTGGCGTTGCCACCTTTCAGTCGTTCAGACTCATCTGCCAAAACCACATCAGCCGCATGCTTCGAAAGACGGCCTGAACAGCATTCTCGGCGACACCCAAACGTCCGCGACGTTTCCAGGAGAACTCCCGATGCGTCTAGCAATCCTCGGTGCCACCGCATTGCTTGCACTGGCTTCACCTACATTCGCGCAGACCCCGCCGCCTGCACCCGCCGCCTCCAACCCTGCGTACGCCCCCGACGTCGCCTCGATGGACGCCATCGTCGCCGCCCTCTACGCCAGCATTTCCGGCGACGCCGGTGTGGCCCGCGACTGGGACCGGTTCCGCCACCTGTTCCATCCGTCCGCCCGGCTGATGCCCACCGGCACGGACGCCCAGGGTCAGGGCAATCTGCGCCCCCTGACGCCCCAGGACTATGTCGATCGCGCCGGACCCGGCCTGGTCCGCGACGGCTTTCATGAGCAGGAAATCGCCCGCCGCACCGACCGCTATGGCCGCATCGCCCATCTGTTCTCCACCTATGACGCCCGGCGCGCCGCGACCGACGCCCGGCCCTTCATGCGCGGCATCAACTCCATCCAGCTGTTCGACGACGGCACCCGCTGGTGGATCGTCAGTGTCTACTGGCAGGCCGAGACCCCCGACCTGCCCGTGCCCGCCGACTATCTGCCAGAGGCGAACTGAGCGATGGCCGCGTCCCGCGCCACCGTCGCCAACATCCCCCTGACTCGGCTGGAGCGAGCCGTCATGGCAGCCCTGGCGCATGAACTACGGCACACCATCCCGGACCTCGCCACCCAGTTCGCCGCGGCCCGGGCCAGCCAGCGTCGCAACATGGCCTTCGGTGCCTATACCGGCCTGACCCTCGACCGCCCCCGCCCCGCCACCACGGCCGACGGCTGGTTCGGCACGGTCCACGTCATGATCGACGGGCTTCAGGATGCCGTCGCCTTCCAGGTCCTGATGCGCCACGGCACCGTGGCCGCGTTTCAGGCCGACAGCTATGGCCAGGACACGCGCGCGATAAACTTCGACACCGTCGGCTTCGAACAGGTCTTCACCCTGGACGCCCAGGGCCGCTCCATCCCATTCGAGCCCCGACCGTCCGCCGACCCCGCCCCGGTCCGCGGCCTCCCGTCTGCCCCGCGACCGGCCCAGCAGGCCGAGCCGATGCGCCAGACCCTGCCGACAGCAGCACAGCGCCCGGCCCAGCGCCCTGCTCAGACACCGCAGGCTGCGCCGCCCCGCCGCGACCCGGCCTTCACCTTTGGTCCCAATGGCGCGATCTCCACCCCGCCCCCGATCGCGCCCGGAACCGGGTTTGGCTCCGGCACCACCGACATGCCCGACATCGCCAGCATGGACGACAAGACCCTGCTCGCCGGCCTGTGGGTCGTCATCGCCGTCGTCGCCTTCCTGCTGGTCACCATCTTCCAGATCGGCTGGGTCTTCGTCCTGATCCCCGGTTTCTGGATCGCCCAGGCCATCCGCCGCCCCGCCGTCCTGTCCGCTATCCGCAAGAGTCTGGCCGCCTGGCAGGCCTCGGCCCGAACGGCCGCCGCATCGGGCGACTGATCACTCCAGCTCGGGTCAGCGCGGGGCCAGCATGCCTCGCCGCCCGGCCGCGATGAAGGCTCCGACCAGCATGGACGCCGCCGCCACGGCGATGACCAGCAGCGGATCCATGGCCGACAGCCATCCCAGATGCACCGCCACGCTCCAGATCAACAGAATGGGCAGCAGAATGGACATGGCGAACGCCGAGCTTTCCCACGACAGCTGACGCCACAGTTCGTCGTACAATCTCCACTGCTTCACGCCGATCACCCCGATCGTCAGCAGCGACAGCCCCACCGCCGCAATCACCACGATGTCGGGCACGGCCCCACCCGGTCCCGATCCGACCAGCGCCAGCAACATGATCCCCAGCGCGATGGCCGACACCGAACTGCCCACCAGCATGTTGCGCATCTCGACCAGTTCCTCCCGGTCCGCGACGTTCAGCACCCTGGCGCCCATGCCCGGCATCAGCGCCCCGCCTAGGGTGAACAGGCCGGTCACCAGATAGACGACGCCCACCCCGCCGACCGCCACCTGTTCGACCCTCCAGCCCGGCTCGAAGCCCAGCCAGAGAAAGGCGGCCATGGCCCCTCCCCCGCCCAGCGCCCCCAGAACGAAGGCCAGCAGCATCTTGCGTATCTTGGCTTGATCAAGGGTGGTCACAGCGTCTCCTCCGGTGTCCAGTCGTCGATGAACAGGCTCGGCACGGGCACCTCGAACAGCACCGCCATGCGCAGGGCCAGCGGCAGGCTCGGATCGTATTTGTCCGTCTCGACCGCATTGATCGTCTGACGCGAGACACCCAGGCGGCGGGCCAGCTCACCCTGGCTCCACCCCTTCGCCTCCCGCATCTCCCGCACCAGATTGCGCACGCGTTCCTCAACCTGCCTGTAAAGAGCTCTTTACAGGCACAGCCCCGGCTGTCAAGAGCTCTTTACAGGCTCAGCTTCGCTGTAGGCGACGACACCACCCCGAACCGCGCCCCCGGCAGCATCGGAAACGTCACCAGCGACACTTCCCACAGCTCCACCTCGACCAGCACCCGCAACCGCCCGTCGCGCCGCGCCCGATGGCTGCGGAACCCGATCGACAGCCCGTCCAGCGCCCCGGCCCGGCTCAGCGCGCTCGCAAACCGCGCCTCGGCGGACCAGTCCATCACCCGTCCCTCGACATACAGTCCGCGCTCGTCCTCCTCGATCCGGTCCCAGACCCCGACCACGGCCCGCGCCTCGTGCTGGTGCAGCATCCGCACCCCGCCCGCGCTGGTCTTCGCCAGACTGGCCGCGAAGGCTCCTCTCGCCACCACATCCCCGTTCAGGTCCGCGACGTTCCATAGCGAGGCATAGCCGCGGATACGCAGCCCTTCGTCGACGATCACATCCATCAGCGCCCCTCCAGCCGCGTCTCGATCCGCTCCACCGCCGCCCGCGTCGCCGCGCTCTGTTCCTCCAGCCGCGCCAGCCGCTCGGAGACCAGCCGCTGCTCCCCGACCCGTTCCTCCAGCGTCCCGATCCTTGCCGCCGCCCCACCGGCCCAGACCAGCCCCCCGACCGTCTGCACCGTCAGCGCGATCAGCAGGGCCGTCGGCACGCGCCGGATTTGGTGCTCGCTCATGTCATGCCTCCCAAGGTTTCAGGTTCTAGGTTCTAGGTTCTAGGTTTTAGGTTCTAGGTTTTAGGGAACAGGCACTGGCGACCGCCTCAGCGTCCCTAGAACCTAATCCCTGGAACCTGGCCCCTAGCTACTCCCCCACCCCCGCCATCTGCCGCCGCTCCGCATCCGTCAGGAACCCCGCCGCCGACAGCCGCGCCCACAGCGCATCCCGCTCGGGCTGCAGCGCCGGCACGCCTTCCAGGTCCGCCTCGATCCGCACGCCGCCGGAACCAGAGGGCGCGAACCGCCCACCCAGCCACCCCGTCAGCGCTCCAGCCGTCTTCCTGACCAGAGGCACCACCGTCCCCCGCCAGAACGCCGCATTGGCCTCGCGGTAGTTGGCATAGGTCGCGTCCCCCGGTATCCCCAGCAGCTGGGGCGGCACCCCGAACGCCAGCGCGATCTCCCGCGCCGCCGCATGTTTGCCCGCGATGAAGTCCATGTCCGCCGGCGTCCAGCTCATCGGCTTCCAGTCCAGCCCGCCCTCCAGGATCATCGGCCGCCCGGCATTGGCCGTGCCCGCATGGCTCTCGCCGACCTGCGCCCGCAACGCCTCGAACTGCTCGCCCGTCAGCCGCTCGCCGTCCTTGGCCCCGTAAACCAACGCCCCCGACGGCCGCGCCGCATTGTCCAGCAGCGCCTTGTTCCAGGCCCCCGACGCATTGTGCACATCGATCGCGAACGCCGCCGCCTCCAGGGGCGAAAAGCCATGATGATCGTCCGTCGGGTGAAACAGCTTCAGATGCATAACCGGCATCCAGCCATCCGCCTGCCGTCCGATCCGCACCGACCGCCCGTCCACCGAATACTCATAGGCCTCCGGCCAGCCCGCCCGACCCGGCACCACCTTCATCCGGTCGGGTCTCAGGCCCCAAAGCTCATCGGGCGCACCGTCCCCGTCCACATCGCCCGTCGCCTCGGCATAGGCATTGCCCGCCGTCTGAAGTGCGCCATACAGCCCCTCCAGCCACTCCGCCCCCGACTGCTCCGGATTGGGCCGGGCCAGCAGCCGCGCCAGCGGATGATCCGCCGTCCGCACCCCGTCCACGAACACCGCCATCGGCACCGACGCCGCCCCCTCCGCGATCATCCGCACACAGCGATAGGCCACGGCATTCTTGCCGAACCCTCGCTCGCCAGATGCGCATAGTCCCTCGGCGTCCACCGCGCTCGCCCACCATGCGAGAACGCGATCAACGGCCCGCTCCGGCTCTCCTTGGTTTCAGGCACGACTCTACGCCGCCGACCCTCCAGGGGCCGTCGCCAATCGAACATGATGGAACTCCTTGGTCTCTCACCGCCCTTTGACGGGGCAGCCTGAAAATCAGTTCACAGCCACCGCACACTCGGCCCCGCCTTCGGTGCCGGCATCAGCCACGTCACGCCCCAGACCAGGGCATCCGCCCGGTCCGGGCTGGGACCGCCATCGGCCGCCCCCAGCGCCATCAGCTCCTCCTCCAGCGCCGGAAACGCCCCGCAGTGCACCACCCGCCCCTGCTCGTACAGCGCCGCCACCGGTTCGGCCCGCGCGACCTTGCCCCGGCTGGCATGCACCAGCCTGATCGGCACCGGACAGTTCGAATGGGCCAGGACGGTCCGCACCATCTCGCCACCCTGATTGCTCTCGGCCACGACCGCGTCCGCACCGAACTCGCGCACCGCCGCCACCACCTGGTCGGCCCAGCCCTGGGGGCTCATACCGCGCACGGATTTGTCGGCCAGAACAAAGGCCACCTTGTCCCGACGCCCGACCACCACGATCCCGCAGGCATCGCCGCCCGCCGTCACCGGCGGATCGACCGCCACCACGATCCGCTCCAGCGTCGCGGGCCTCGCACCCCGCGCCCGCGCCAGATCCTCTGCCCGGAACAGCGCGCCTTCGCTCTCGACGATCAGCCCCTCGATCTCCTGCGCCTCCAGCCGCGTCCCGGCATACAGCGCCTTCAGATGCTCCAGGAACCGGGGCGACAGATGTTCGGCATTGGCGGCTGTCGGTGCCCTTTCCAGCACCGTGCCGTTCTGAGCCAGCAGGCGTCGCAGCGCGGGCATGGGCCGGGGTGTTGTCGTGACCATGAGCCGTGGATCCTCTCCCAGACGCAGCGCCAGCCGCACATTTTCCAGCACCCGCTCCGGCTTGCGCCAGGCACAGAACTCATCGGCCCAGGCATGATGGAACTGCGGCCCTCTCAGGCTGTCCGGGTCATCGGCCGAAAAGGCATAGGCCACGCTCCCGCTATGCGGCCAGACCAGCCGCTTGCGTCCGCCCTCCCAGCGCGGTCGAAAAGCCTTTTCGCAGACCGCCTTCAAGCCCGACGGCCCCTCCACCATGACCTCGCGCACATCGTGCAAGGTCGGTCCGATCAAGGCGATCCGCTTTTCTGGCTTGTCTCGCGCCATCTGGGTGATCCAGTGGGAACCGGCAAAGGTCTTGCCCGACCCTCGTCCACCCAGCAGCACCCAGGTGCGCCAGTCGACCTCCGGAATATGCTGATGGCTATGGAATCTCGGAGTCGCCCTCAGGGCCTCGCGCAGCTGTTCCGGCGACAGTCCAGCCTTCCATTCGCTTTCGTTCGAGCGAGGCCCGTGAATAATCGATATTGGACTGGAGCTGGCTGTAAACCCGCTCCATGACTTCGGCGCTGTCGTCGTCATCGTCGGCCATGTCGTCCTCTGCTGCTTCAGGTTCGACGTCAGGTTTCTCGTCACCGCCCGCCAGGGTATCGGCGGCCCGCTTCGACTTGGCGATCTGTTCGGCGGCGCGCATGTAGCGCTGGACCGCCAGAGTATCCCCCGGCTCCAGTCTCGTCGCGGCCATCGTCAACAGGGCGTGTTCGATCATCATGTCGATTGCCCTCACCACGCCCGCCCGGTTGCTCGCCCGGCTGGCCGTCTTGTCCTGATTTCCCGTCATGCCCAGACTCTACCGGACCAGCGTCCTCAGCCAGGCAGATCGCCCATACTTTCCGTCAGGCGATTTATCGCAAACGCTTTTCGTCCGCCAATCCGACTAACAATCCGCGAACTCTAGGCAGCAGTGCCCGCCAGCCGACCTGGCCCGCCCCGGTCTTCCGCGCGCCGGTCCAGCCGCGCCGACATGACCCGCACCAGCTCCGACACCTGGATCGGCTTGCCGCAATGGTCGTCCATCCCGGCCTCGCGGCACCGCTCGACCTGCTCGGGCTGCACATTGGCGGTCAGGGCGATGATCGGCGTCCGTGCCGCCTCCCCGTCCAGCGCCCGGATCGCCCGCGTCGCGTCCAGTCCGTCCAGCGCCGGCATGTGCACATCCATCAGGATCAGGTCATAGGCTCCCGTCCGCGCCGCCTCTACCGCCTCGACGCCGTCGGCCACGGCGTCGACATGCACGCCCATACTGCCCAGTATGGCCAAGACCAGCTCGCGGTTGGCCGGGGCGTCGTCCGCCACCAGGATCCTCAGACCCGACGACTGGCTGTCCGTCACCGGGGCCTGAACGCGTCGCTCGGCCCGCCGCTCACCGGCGATCAGCGGCACCTCGAACCAGAAGGTCGAGCCCTCGTTCTTGCAACTATCCGCCCCGATTTCGCCGCCCATCAGCTCGACCAGGCGACGCGAGATCGACAGCCCCAGCCCGGTCCCGCCATAGACCCGCGTGGTCGAATTGTCCTCCTGGGTGAAACGCTCGAACAGGGCCGCGATCTTGTCCTGCGACACGCCGATGCCGGTATCCGTCACCGCCACCCGCAACCTTTCGCCGGTCCAGTTGACATCGACCCGGACACTGCCCCTGGCCGTGAACTTCACCGCATTGGCCAGGAAGTTCAGCGTCACCTGACGCAGCCGCCCCTCGTCGCCGATCAGGATCGCCGGCACCGCCGGATCGACGACCACCTCCAGCGCCAGCGCCTTGGCCTCGCACTGTGCCTCGACGATCGAGGCCGCGCCCCGCGCCATCGTCTCCGCCGAGAAGGCCAGCGGCTCCAGCGACACCGCCCCGGCCTCCAGCTTGGAATAGTCCAGAATGTCGTTGATGACCCCCAGCAAAGCATCGCTGGCCGTGGCGATCCGGTCGACATAGCGCCGCTCGGTCTCCGGCAGGGCATCGCTGCTCAACAGTAGTCCCGAGAAGCCGACCACGCTGGTCAGCGGCGTTCGCAGCTCATGGCTCATGTTGGCCAGGAACTCCGATTTGGCGAGCGCCCCGGCTTCGGCCCGGTCCCGGGCGGTGATCAGGGCATCTTCCAGCGCCTTGGTCTCGCTGATGTCGCGCACCACGTCATGGAACTCGACCGGCCGGCCTTCGGCATCGCGTATCAGCTTGGGATGCGCCTCCAGCCAGACGACCGACCCATCCTTGGCCAGCCCGCGGTAGGCGATCCGGGGTGGCGCAGTGTCGGGGTCCGACAGAGCATAGTCCGCGAACGCCGTGCGGACCTTCTCCACGTCCTCGGCGTGCATGAAGTCCTGGAAACGTCCGCCGATCATATCGTCCGCTGTGTAACCCATGACCGCCTCGATGGCGGGCGAGATGTATCTGAAGCGACCATCGATCCCGTAGGTGGCGATGATGTCGGTCGCATTGTCGGCCAACAGCCGATATCGCGCCTCGCTGGCCATGATGGTTTCGTGTGCCCGTGCCGCAGCGGTCACATCCTGAAAGACACCGTACAGGGCACGCGTCTTGCCGTCGTCGCCCACCTCCGGACGACACTGGGAGGCCACGATTCGCTCCTCGCCATCGGCCCGGATCAGTCGCAGCCTGAACTCGTCCGCCTCACCGCTTTCAATGGCCTTGGCGCACCAGTCCATCACCGCCTGGCGATCGTCCGGATGATAGCAGGCCACCGCGTCGTCCAGGGCCGGGTCGAACGTCGCCGGATCCAGACCGTGGATGCGGTAAACCTGGTCCGACCAGCGGACATGGCTTGTCTCGACATCCAGCCGCCAGCAGCCGATCCCTGCCAGATCCTCGGCCAGCTTCAGCGTCTCGACCAGTTCCTGCTGCTCGCGCTCGGCCCGGACGGTTTCCGTGATGTCCTGGACCACGCCGAACAGGGCGACGATCCGGCCCTGATCGTCGCGTTCGACCTGGGCTCGCGACCGGGTAACCCGTTCCTCGCCGTTGCGGTTCAGCCGCAGCCGGGTGTCATAACCCTCGCCCGTCGTCAGGGCCCTGTGGATCAGAACCTTGGCCGCCTCGCGGTCCGCCGGGTGATAGAGCGGTGCCATCGTCGCCAGGCTGGGCTCCATCGACCCCGGCTCGACCCCATGAATGCGAAACACCTCGTCGGACCAGCTCACACTGTGATCCGCCACGTCGTAGTGCCAGTGTCCCAGTCCCGCCAGGGCCTCCGACATCTCCAGCATGGCCGTGTGTTCGGCCGCCCTTCGCAGCTTGTGCGCGCTTTCGACTTCCTGCCCGGCCAGCCCCGCCAGCAGCCTCAGACTGGCGATCTGCGCCTCGGTCGGCGCAGGTCTTGGTTTGGTGTCCATGACCCCCAGCGCACCGATCGGCTCGCCGTCGGCATTGACGATCGTCGTCCCGACATAGGCCCGCAGATGCGGCTTGCCGACCACCATTGGATGGTCCTTCACCCGCGGATCGGTCAGGCCGTTCTCGACCACGAACACCGCATCGGGGCCCAAGCTGACCAGAAGGTCGGTGACCGTCTGCTGGCGCGGCAGGCTGTCCTCGTCCTGGCCGATATTGGCGCGAAAGATGGTCCGGTCCCCATCGATGACCGACACCATGGCGAACGGCGTATCGAAGATGGAACAGGCCAGGGCGGTCAGCCGATCGAAGGGCCCGTCGAGGTTCAGCGCCTCTGCCTTGAACTTGTGGGACCTGAGACGCGAACTGGGCATGAGCGAAGCCTGGCACGCAAACGACAAAATATTGGTTAGCGGCCGGACGTTGTGCCGCGCTCCTCGTTCCACTCCATCGCTTCATAGGCGACGGCATCTTCAGGCTCGTCCAGATCCAGCTCGCTGATGGTCTGTCCCCGGACCGACACCCCCGCCGTATGCACCGTCTCGCGACTGCCCGACACCAGATGATGCCAGTCCGCCAGTCCCCGCCCCTCATGCACCCGCCGGTATCCGCACGACTTGGGCATCCACTTCAGCGCTCCGACATTGCCGGGCGTCAGCTTGATGCAATCCGGTACCTGCGCCTTGCGGTTCGCATAGTCGGTGCAGGTGCAGGTGTCCGGGTCGAACAGCTTGCAGTGGACCTTCGTGGGAAACACCTCGCCGGTGTCCTCGTCCTCGAAGCGGATCAGGCAGCAAAGCCCGCACCCGTCGCACAGGCTCTCCCACTCGGCGGGCGTCATCTGCGCCAGGGTCTTGGTCTGCCAGAAGGGCGTCATGCGCGCCGCTATAGGCTCCAACTCAGGTCCGCACCAAGGCTTTCCTGACCCGCTCCACCAGGGTTTCCGGCAGAAAGGGCTTCACCACATAACCGATGCACCCCTTCTCGCGCGCAGCAGCTACCGTCGACATCTCGCGGTCCGCCGTCATCATGACGACCGGCACCTTCACATACAGCCGCCGCATGTGATCCAGCAGGTCCAGCCCGCTCATGTTCGGCATGTGAATGTCCAGAAGAACCAGATCGAAGCGAACCCTCTTCAGCAGATCCAGCGCTGCGGCACCCGAGGCGACCGGTGCCACTGAATAGCCCGCCAAGGTCAGGATCCTGTCGGCGATATCGCGGATCATGGCGTCATCCTCGACGACTAGAATCGAGCCTGTCATGCCGCCTCTTCCTTCTCACGCTTACTCAACACGCTGGCGATCCGTGACACCAGCTCGTGGACCTTGATCGGCTTGGCCACGTGCCCGTCCATCCCGGCGGCATGGCTGGCCGCGACGTGTTCGGGAAGCACATCCGCCGTCAATCCGATGATCGGAACCCGTCCGTTCGCACCCTCAAGCTCGCGGATGGCACGGGTTGCCTGCATGCCGTCCATGACCGGCATCTGGAGGTCCATCAGGATCAGATCCAGCCCGCCGTCCTTCGCTCTCGCGACCGCTTCCGCTCCGTTCACCACTGTCTCCAGCAGGATCGGCCATTCGCTTGTGATGGCGGCCATAAGCCCACGGTTTGCCTCGGAGTCATCTGCGAACAGGATACGAAGCCCCTCGGGCATTGGATGCAGAGCGTCCTGCTGGTCTGCGTTGCTCTGCGCGCTGCAAGCCCTCGCCGGAACATCGAACCAGAAGGTCGAACCCTCGCCCGGGGCACTTTGCACGCCCACCGATCCGTCCATCATTTCGACCAGTCGCCGGGAAATCGCCAGCCCCAGGCCGGTGCCGCCATACTGCCGCGTGGTGGACGTATCGGCCTGGCTGAAGCGTTGGAACAGACGGGCGCACTGCTCATGCGTAAGGCCAATCCCGGTGTCCTTCACCTCGACCTTCAGCCGCCCGTCGTCGTACCTCATGCCCAGTCGAATGCTGCCTGCCTCGGTGAATTTCACGGCATTGGACAGGAAGTTCAGAAGGATCTGCTTCAGCCGTCCCTCGTCGGCCATGACGGTCCGGGGAACGTCATCATCGACCGCGATCTGCAGGTCCAGGCCCTTGCTCATGGCCTGGGGCGCGATGATGCCCGCCACCGTGTCGGCCAGATCGCGCGGAGCCATCGCAGCCGGTTCCAGCACAATGCCGCCGGCCTCCAGCCGCGAGTAATCCAGAATATCGTTGATGACCGCCAGCAGCGCCTGGCTGGACATGGCGATCCGGTCCGCGAACAGCCGCTCAGTCTCGCCCAGCGCATCGGTGCCCTGCAGCAGGCCCGAATAGCCGATCACGCTGGTCAGCGGCGTCCTCAGTTCGTGGCTCATATTGGCCAGAAACTCCGACTTGGCCTCCGCAGCCGACTCTGCGGCCTCCTTGGCCTGGGTCAGGGCGTCCTCCAGCGCCTTGGCCGCAGTGGCGTCCCGGACCGTGTCCTGGATTTCGACCGGCTCTCCGGCGGCATCCCTTGCGACGGTCGGATGGGCCTCCAGCCAGACCCAGCCTCCATCCTTGTGCCGACCCCGATACCGTATGTGCGGCGACGGTGCCCCCGGCCCGGCGGCCAGATAGGCTCGGTACGCCAGCCTCAGCGCGTCCTGATCCTCGGCATGGATGATGCTCCAGGTCCGGGTGCCCACCAGCTCCTGCGGCGACCAGCCCAGAACCCTTTCGATGGCCGGTGACAGATAGCGGAACGTCCCGTCCAGATCGAAGATGGCGATGATGTCACTGGTATGCTCGGCCAGGGCGCGGAATCGCTGTTCGCTGGCCGCGACCTCCATGTGCCGGCGTTCGCTGTCCGTCACGTCCTGGAAAATCCCGAACAGGGCAGTGATCTGACCGGCCTCGTTTCTCTGGACCTCGCCCTGGGTTCGAACCCGGCGTTCGTCGCCGTCGGACCGGATCAGCCTCAGCGTCAGGGGCTCGGCCACACCTGTCTCGAGCGCACTCGCCACCCAGTCGCGGATCAGGGGCCGGTTCTCGGGGTGATAGAAGTCGATGGCGTCATCATAGGCCGGATCGAAAGTTCCCGGCTCCACCCCGTGAATGCGATAGACCTGCTCCGACCAGGTCACCCGCGGCCCGCCCACCAGATCCAGTCGCCAGCTACCCAGCCCGGCCACGCTTTCCGCCAGGCTCAGTACCGCAATCCGCGCTTCGTCCTCGCGCCGCTCTTTGGCCCTTTCGGCCAGAACCGACGCGACCGGCAGGGTGGTGAAGACCAGCACGGCCAGGAACAGTTGCTGAACCATCGCGCGCTGATCCAGACCACCGTCCACCAGCGCCAGCGGCCCCGTTCCGGCGACCACGGCAGCCAGCGAGGCCACCGCCGAAACCAGCAAGGCGACGGATGCCGAGCCCGGCCCGCATCGGAAGGCGATCAGGATCAGGACCGGCGGCACCAGAAACAGAAGGGGAAACCGCGTCTGCAGAAAGACAACCGCCAGCGTCGCCGCAAGGGTGCCGGCCATGAGCGAGCGCTGACCGAACGTAGCCCGGCTTTCCCGCCACGCCTGGGCCGAGGCTGCCAGCAACAGCGGCGGCGTGATCATCAGAATGCCGAGCGCATCGGCCACGAACCACCGTCCGATGTTGCCCACCAGCGGCTCGGCATGCCAGATCGCCAGAGTGCCCGCCGCAATGAAGGATGAGGCCAGAGGGGCCACACCCCCTGCCAGCCATGCGAAGCGGAACAGCGTCTGCGTACGGCTTATATCAACGGCCCGCCCCATCCGGGTCATCAGCAGGGTCGCCAGGCCGATCTCCACGCCGTTGGCCAGGGCCAGTCCGGCGGCAATCAGCGGAGTATCGCCCATCACCTGATTGATCAGAAAGCCACCCAGCAGCGCCCCGCAGATCAGACCGGCCCGCTCGGACCGGGGCCGCATCAGAACGAGGGCCAGCAGGGCACCATTGGCAGGCCAGATCGACGCGACCCGTCCTGCCTCTCGCGCAAAGGTCAGACTGAAAAAGGCCAGCAGTGCAAACAGGCCCGCGCCGATCATCAGCGTCGCCAGGGCTCTTGCCGCGCGCCTATGCAGTGTCTGGTCCAACTCGGTACTCAAAGGCGCGCTTCCTGTAGGACACTGACCCTGAGGGATGCCGACGAAAAAGCGGTTAACGGCCACAACGGCGGGTGGATCGGCGTTCGCTGCGGTCTTCCACCCGCCCTGCCGCCACGCTAGGAAGGCGGACGAGGGCGTTTCGGGGGACTTGCGTGATCATCGGTATTGACCTGGGCACGACCAATTGTGCGGTCGGCATCTGGCGCGACGGCAAGGCGGAACTGATCCCCAACAGCCTGGGACACGTCCTGACCCCCTCGGCGGTCAGCCTGGACGACAAGACCGGCGACGTCATCGTCGGCCTGGCCGCGCGCGAGCGACAGTCGACCCATCCCGACCTGACCACCACGGCGTTCAAGCGCTACATGGGTTCGACCCGCGTCACCAAACTGGGCCAGAAGAGCTTCACCGCCGAGGAGCTGTCCTCCCTGGTCCTGGCCCGTCTCAAGGCCGATGCCGAGGCACATCTGGGCGAGCCGGTGACCGAGGCCGTCATCACCGTCCCGGCCTATTTCAACGACAAGCAGCGCAAGGCCACCCGCCGCGCCGGCGAACTGGCGGGCCTGAAGGTCGAGCGCCTGCTGAACGAGCCGACTGCAGCCGCCCTGGCTTACGGCATCCACGAACTGGGCAATGAGAGCCGCTTTCTGGTCTTCGACCTGGGCGGCGGCACCTTCGACGTCTCGGTGCTGGAAATCTTCGAGGGCGTCATCGAGGTCCGCGCCTCGACCGGCGACAACCGGCTGGGTGGCGAGGACTTCAACGAGGTCCTGATCGAGGAGTTCAAGCGCGTGGTCGGCAAGGCGGTGCCGGACAAGGATCGCGGCGATTCCACCCTGCGTGAACGCATCCGGGCCGCGGCCGAACGCGCCCGCCGGGCCCTGACCGAGAATGCCTCGGCCACCATGTCCGTGGTCTGGAAGGACCAGACGCTCAGCCACAAGATCGACACCGAGGATTTCGAGACTCTGTGCCAGGGCCTTCTGACCCGTCTGCGCGACCCTGTCCTGCGGTCCCTGCGCGATGCAGGCCTGCGGGCGGACCAACTGAACGAGATCATCCTGGTCGGGGGCTCCACCCGCATGCCGGTGGTGCGCAAGGCCATCACCCGCATGTTCGGCCGCTTCCCCGCCAATGCCGTCAATCCCGACGAGGCCGTGGCCATCGGGGCGGCGGTGCAGGCCGGGCTCAAGGCCCGCGACGTGGCGCTGAAGGAAGTCGTCATGACCGACGTCTGCCCCTACAGCCTGGGCATCGGCGCGGCAGAATACACCCCCGACAACCGCATTATTGGCGTCACCTTCTCGCCGATCATCGAGCGCAACACCATCATTCCGGCCAGTCGCGTCCAGTATTATTCCAACACCAAAGCCAACCAGCGACTCGTCGAAATACCGGTCTACCAGGGCGAGTCGCGCAACCTTGCCGACAACATCCTGCTGGGTCAGTTGAAGGTGCCCATCCCCGCCGGTCCAGCCAATTCGGTCCAGCTCGAGGTTCGCTTCACCTATGACATCAACGGCCTGCTGGAAGTCGACGTCCACATCCCCCAGACTGGCCAGCGCCACGAGCTGGTCGTAGCCGACGAGGCCGTCATGGCCGACGCCGAGTTCGAGGCCCGCCGCGCCGCCCTGGCCAAGCTGAAGCAGCACCCGCGCGAAGCCGACGCCAACAAGGCCGTCATGGCCCGTGCCGAGCGCTGTTACGAAGATTCGCTGGGCGAGGACCGGGCCTTCATCAACGGCCATATCGGCCACTTCCAGGCCGTTCTGGACGCCCAGGACCCCCGCGCCATCGAACACGCCCGCACCGAACTGACCCAGATCCTCGACCGCTTCGAGGGCGAGACGTGGCTGTAGGGGGCTCCATCTGGAAGACGCTGGGCATCTCGCCGACCAATGAGGTCGATGACATCCGGCGGGCCTATGCGCGACGGCTGAAACAGGTCCATCCCGAGGACGATCCGGAGGGGTTTCAAACCCTGAGGGCCGCTTATGAGCAGGCGTCCAACATGGCCCGGCGGGGCTGGGCGGCCCCGGTCGTCGGCCCGTCGGAGTCCAGCGACGACGGGTATGGCGACGACGAGTATGGCGATGACGCCTATGACGATGACGACGCCTTCATGGAGCATGGCGGTCACGTCTGGTCGGCCCGGCCCGAGAACCGGCGTGACGATCGGGCGGCGGGTTCCGGCGATCGGTCGCCTCGTCCGGAAGGCCACTGGCAGCGTCCCGAAGAACCCGAAATGGCCGACGACATCCGTCAGGAGCTGGCGGGCGAGCAGGCGCGCGGTCAGGCCCATGCCGCCCTGTGCGACGCCCTGATGGAGCAGGTGCAGTCACCGACCGCCACCTTCGACGACCGCATGAGTGCCCTGATGGCCGTGTTCCGGTCGCCCGCCATGGCTGCGCTGGACGTGCATGGCCGCACCGAACACTGGCTGGCCCATCTGATCGCCGGAGGCCCTCCTGCGGTCGAGGTGCTGATCGAACCGGCCGTACAGTTCTTCGGCTGGAGCGACGCCCGCGTCGGTGTCGATCTCAGCCATGCCCAGCCGGTCATGATGCGGCTGCGGGCCATCCATGCGGCGCGTCAGATCGTCCGTCCGGGCAGCCCCGGCCACGCGGCCTTCGAGACCCTGCGCGCCAAACAGACTCCTTTGCGCAGGCTGGGTGATCTGTTCAAGCCTGGCCTGGATCGCGAGGTCAGACGCCTGCTGGAGCGGATCGACTACGAGATCCCGGCCCTGGCCACCCAGCTGGCCCCACCGGCCGTCGAACGCTGGCGCAAACGCCTGGGTCGGCCCGGTTTGACCAATCTGGTCCGCCTGTTGTTGCTGGTGATCGCGCCGCCGGTGCTGGGCGGTTTCACCGTCCTGTCGAACGAGTTCGGCGTCCCCAACTGGCCCCTCTTCGGTGCCGCCTGGGTGCTGTGGACCTGCATCGCGGGACTGCTCGCCCTGGCCTGGGTCTGGGGCATCGGCTGGCCCTCGCGCCGCTGGATCGAGGGCTATCCGTGGGACCAGCCGCTGTGGAAACGGATGGGCTGGGCTCCGGCCGCCCTGCTCCTGCCGCCGGTCAGCCTGATCCTGCCGTCCCATTCTGTCGCCGCGCTCGGCCTGCTGGTCACCGGGATCGGCCTGGCCGCCTGGGCACGGATCACGGTCAGCCACATGGCCCGGCCCGGCGAGACCATCAACATCTGGAGCCTGGGCGGCCTGTCGCCCGTCCTGGCCCTGTGCGCCTTCCAGCTGGACGCCCGCTGGCCGGGCGCGGGCATGCTGCTGATCGGCGCCTTTGCGGGCGGCCTGCCACTGGCCCTCGGCGTGAAAGCCTTCCCCGACGAATGGTCCCAGATGTCCGACAAACGGCGTCGCGGGGTCAGCCTGGGTCTGGGCGCGGCGGCGGTGGCCGCCACAGCCGCCATGGCCACGGCCCCTCTGTCCGGCCTGTTTCTGCCTGCGGTGGCTGTGGTCTGCGTGGTGGCTTTGGCAGACCGGGCCCTGTCGTGGGGACGAGAGGACGGGGCCCTTTACTGGCGCCGCCTGTGGGTCGCCTTCGGCTGGATCGCTGTATTCGCAATGTTCTGGATCGTCCCGACCGGACGGTTCGAGGATCAGATGACTGTGACCCTGGGCCTCTGGCTCATGTCAGCGGCCGTCATGACGGCCGTCAGTCCTTTCCTGCCCACGCCTCGTGCCCGGCAACCGAAAACGAAGAAGAAGGCCGGACAGTTCGCCTGATCTTCCGCGGCTGAGGCGGTTCGCCAGCCTCGGCGCGGGCTTTCGCTGGCGAAACCGCCAGTGTCTGTCTATACCCCCCGCCTCATGGCTGCCCGTCCCCCCCTCGTCGCCCTCAAGTCCGTCCGTCTGCAAGACGGTCAACGCCCCCTGTTCGAGGGGGTGGATCTGGCCGTGGAGCCGCGCAGCCGCGCCGCCCTGGTCGGTCGCAACGGGGCTGGCAAGTCGACCCTGATGAAGATGGTCATGGGCCTGATCGAGGCCGATGAGGGCGACCGTTCGGTGCAGGCGGGCGTCCGCTTCGCCTATGTGCCTCAGGAGCCGGACATCCAGGGCGAGACTTTGCTGGACTATGCGTCCTCCGGCGGAGCCGAACGCTGGACCGCCGAGAGCTGGCTGACCACCTTCGGCCTCAACCCCGAGAAATCAACGCAAGGGCTGTCGGGCGGCGAGACCCGCCGGGCCGCCCTGGCCAAGGCCTTCGCCGAAGAGCCCGACCTGCTGCTGCTGGACGAGCCGACCAACCACCTGGACATCCTGGCCATCGAACTGCTGGAGGAAGAACTGCTCTCCGCCCGGTTCGCCATCCTGGTGGTCAGTCACGACCGTGCCTTCCTGAACCGCGTCACCAATGCAGTGCACTGGCTGGAAGGGCGCCGCGTCCGCACCCTGAACAAGGGCTTTGCCGCCTTCGACGAATGGTCCACCAAGGTCCAGGAGGAAGAGGCCCAGTCCCTGCAGCGCCTGACCAAGACGATCGAGCGCGAGACCGAGACCTTCTACCGCTCCATCACCGCCCGGCGGACCCGCAACGAGGGCCGCGCCCGCTCGCTGGACGCCCTGCGTGCCGACCGCGCCGAGCGGATGAAGGACAGCCCGCGCGAGCTGAACCTGGGTGTCGATTCCGGCTCCACCTCCGGCAAGCTGGTGGCCGAGTTGAAGGGCGTCTCCAAGACCTTCGGCGACCGTCCCGTCATCAAACCTTTCACCACCCGCGTCATCCGCGGCGACCGCCTGGCCATCGTCGGCCCCAACGGCGCGGGCAAGACCACCCTGGTCAAGATCCTGCTGGGCGAACTGGCCCCCGACGAAGGCACGGTGCGGCTCGGGGCCAATCTGGAGCCCGTCTATCTGGACCAGTCGCGCGAGGGCCTGCGCTCGGACATGACCCTGTGGGATTCCCTGACGCCCGGCGGCGGTGACAGCATTCTGGTGCGCGGCATCCCCAAACATGTCGCCGCCTATGCCAAGGACTTCCTCTTCCAGGAGGGTCAGCTGCGCCAGCCGATCTCGACCCTGTCGGGCGGCGAACGCAACCGCCTGCTGCTGGCGCGCGCCCTGGCCAAGCCCGCCAACATGCTGGTCCTCGATGAGCCGACCAACGATCTGGACATGGACACGCTCGACAAGCTGGAGGAGCTGCTGGAAAGCTATGACGGCACGCTGATCCTGGTCAGCCACGATCGCGACTTCGTCGACCGTCTGGCCACCTCGACCATCGCCATGAACGGACGCGGCGACATCGTCGAGACACCCGGCGGCTGGACCGACTTCATCCGCCAGAACCCCGGCTTCCTGAAGCCCGGTGCCAACCCCCGCCCGCAAGACAAGGCCGCCGCCGAACGCGCCGCCGCCGCCCCGGCCCCGGCCACCCTCGCCGCTGCCCCCGCCAAGAAGCCCGGCAAGCTGTCGTTCAAGGATGCCCACCGGCTGAAAGAACTGGAGGGCCTGCTGGTGTCCCTGCCCCAGGACATCGAACGCCACGACGCCACCCTGGCCGACCCCGACCTCTACACCCGCGACCGCAAGGCCTTCGACCGCGCCACCGCCAACGCCGACCGCGCCCGCGCCCTGCTGGCCTCAGCCGAAGAGGAGTGGCTGGAGCTGGAAGCCCGGCGCGAGGCTCTGGCGGGCTGACCGGTCGCATGGCGGTCGCGGCGGCAGAGCCTAGTCTGACGCCATGTCCCTGACGCGCCATACCCTGTCCCTGACGCCTGCCGAGTTGAAGGCCGCCCGACGTGTGAATGCCGTCATGGCCGTCGCCCCTCGGCTGAAGATCAGCGGCTGGCGGCTGGCAGTCGGCACGCGGCTGAACGCGCTGGCCAGCCGGGCCTCTGGGCGCGTGTCCGCCGCCCGACTGGGGCGCAAGGGCATACGGGTGTCCAACCTGACCATCCAGAGCGGCGAAGGTCCTGTCGCCTTGCGCATTCTTGAGCCTGCGGGGGCGGCCAAGGGCATCGTTGTGGACCTGCATGGTGGCGGCTGGGTGGTTGGCAGCGCGGCCCTGAACGACCGGCTGACGGCCTGTTTCGTCGACGCCGGTCATGTCGTCGTGTCGGTCGACTATCGTCTTCTGACCCAGGGGCTGGAAGACAGCCTTGCCGATGCCGTCGCCGACTGCGCGCATGCGATGCGTTGGGCCATAACCGAAGGCCGTGACCGGTTCGGGGTCGAGACGGTGCTGGTCATAGGGGAGTCCGCCGGGGCGCATCTGGCAGCCCTGGCCATGCTGAGACTGCGCGATGCGGGTAAGCAGGCTCTACCGCCCTGTGCCTTCGTCCAGGGCGTGTTCGATCTGTCGGGCACACCCAGCGTGCGATCCGCGACGCGCCAGGCCCTGCTGTTCGATGGCCCCAATCTGCAGCGTGACCTCGCCCGTCTGGCCCCTGACCGTGATGAGGCCGGACTGCGCCAGCCGGATATCTCTCCCCTTTACGCCGACCTGACCGGCATGCCTGCGGCCCTGTTCGTCATGGGCCAGGAAGACCCTCTTGGGGATGACAGCCTGCTGATGGCCGAGGCCTGGGCCAGGCATGCGTCGACGACCCTGCTGGATGTGCCCACAGCCCCGCACGGCTTCCAGCATTTTTCGCCGGCCACCGCTCGTGCCGCCCAGGCCTTCATTCTGTGCTGGCTAGAGGCTCAGATGAAAAGCGACCCGGTTTCTGTGGACAACACAAACCGCTGATCCGTCAGCCAGAATTCCGTCCGTCCACGGATATGCACAGGGTTACCCACCGGGGCCGGGGCGGTTCCGCACAGCTGGCCGAATTCGAACGCTTGCCGTCTAACGGATTTGGCGCGAACGTCAACAGGCCGAGGGACACGGCGGCGCGGAAAACCGGGGAGACCCGGCAATCAAGCGGACCGGCCCGGCTCTCTGACCCAGGCGACCGAACCTCTTCGGAGGCGAGGAAACGAAGGGCAGGATCAAGGCTCCCGAACGACGACGGCTTCGGCCAGAGACGTTCACGGAGAACCGGATCGGGATCGACGGACGACGGGCGGCTTCGGCCAAACGGTACGCCAGAGACCAGGAGCGCGACAGGATACAGCCGACCTTCCTCAGGGCTTGCTCTGACGAAGCTAAAGCCAGGGTCCGAAACCTCAATGGCCAGGTCCAACCCGGACTTGGCGAGGGGACGAAGCAAACCGGTCCGCCGGGGAGCCTCGTCCCCTCGCTCAATTCTGGTGCCCCATGTTCGCGACGCGGTCGCTCACGACTTGAGGGCATCTGGCGTGTGACTGCTGCGCGGCGGCTCGCGGCTTGAGCGCATGGTGCCTTCTCCCTCCCCTCCTGGGGAGGGTGGTCCGAATGGGCCGGCTGGGGAGGGCCGACGCGACACATCCGCCCTTGCCCATCCTCTTCCCTTCCTCCGGGCACCGCCGTAAACCCAAGCGATGGCGTCCAGCGCAGAACCCAGCAATCTCCCCCACCGCCGCGCCCTGCTGATCGGTGCAGGCGCAGTCGCACTCACGGCGAGCGTCGCCGCCTGCGACCGTGCCCAGGCCCCGGTGGGCGAGGACGGCCGGGTTAGGCTACGCTTCGCCACCGATGGCCCGGCCCAGGCCACGCATGGCGGCTTCTACCAGGCGCTGGCGTCGGGGGCCTATGAGAAGCGCGGCCTGACGGTCCAGCTCATTCAGGGCGGCCCCGGCGGCGATGTGCCCCAACGGCTGGCCAGCGGCATGGTCGAGCTGGGCCTGGCCTCGTCCAGTTTCCTGCCCATGAATCTCGTCGCCCAGGGCGCACCCGTGCGGGCGGTCGCCGCCTTCTTCCAGAAGGATCCACAGGTGCTGATCGCCCGCCCCGAACCGGCGGTCGAGGGCATCGCCGGCCTGGTCGGGCGACCGCTGTATGTGTCCGACAGCGCCCGCGACACCGTCTGGCTGTGGCTGCGCGCCACCTATGGCTTCACCGACGATCAGCTGGTTCGGTTCGACGGCGATCTGGCCGCCTTTCTGGCCGACGGCGACGGCGTGCTGCAGGGCGAGCTGACACGCGACGTGGCGCAGGTCGAGACCGCCGCCGACTTCAGGCCGCGCATTCTTCTGCCCGCCGACGAGGGCTATCCCTCCTATGGTTCCATGGTGCTGGCCCCCAACGGATTCGCGCGAGACAATGCCAACGCCCTGCGCGGCTTCATCGCCGCCTCGGTCGAGGGCTGGCGCGACTACATCCAGGGCGACGGGCGCGCCGCCGATGCGCTGATCCGTCAGGCCAACAGCGACATGGGTCAGGCCGAGCTGGACCAGGCCCGGGCTGCCTTGCGCACCAACAGCGTCGTCAGCGGAGGCGATGCGGCCCTGTATGGCCTGGGGGCCATGACGCCCGAGCGGTGGCAGGCCTTCTTCGAGGTGATGTCGCAGGCGGGGCTGTATCCGGCCGACCTGGACTGGCGTCAGGCCTTCACGACCCAGTATCTGCCCGGACGGGGCTGATCGGTCTTCCGGAACCGTTTACATAACAACGTCCATTAGGAGCGGGTTAAGAGCCGTTCGGTAAAGGTTGGGGCGAGCGATCCCTCGCGCGGAGCCTGCCCCCCTTGCGCCGACCCGACCTGTATCGACCTTCCATCGTAACTGCCGGTGCACTGACGCTTGTCAGCAGCTTGCTGCTGGCCAGTCAGACCATGGCCCAGGAGGCCGCCGCTCCCCGCTACATGAACTGGTCCGGGCGCGGCCCCGCCGTCATGCCGCAGGGCGTTCAGACCGCGTCAAACGAAACGGCCGCACCGCGACGCTCCAACACACCCATTCCACATGGTGGCTTTGCCCGCGCCGGTTCGCCCGTCGCCGCCTCCGCCACGCCTGCCCGCCGCACGCTGACCCCGGCCAGCGCCTGGATTACGCCGGGCGCGTCCTATGGCATGGCGAATGCTGCGCCTGCGCCTGCGCCTGCCGCACCGACGGAAGTCCGCGAGGCCGCGCCTGCACCGACCCCCGCTCCGGCTGCCACACCGGTCGAGGCGCGCGTCGACCTGCCGCCACCACCGCGCGCGCCGTCCTATTCGCCCAATGTGGCACCCCAGCCGCAGGCTCAGTTCCAGGCTCAGCGTCAGGACGACCGTCAGTTCCTGCCGGAGTATCTGGCCGGTCAGGGTGGGGCACAGCCCGCGCCGTCCCAGGCCGTCTATGCCGACGCCCCGGGCCCGGCCCCGGAAGCCGCCGCACCGACCTATGCCGAGCCGCAAGGGCCTGCGCCGGAGGTGGCCGACCCGATGGCTCCGCGCCGTGATGCCCCGATCTTCCGCCTGCAACGCCAGGCCCCGGCCGCTCCGGCCCCGATCCCCGCCCCCTCTGCCGAGGCAGCCCCGGCTGGCCCGCAGGGCGAAGCCGCGCCCGCCCCGCGCCAGATGGCCGCCGTCACCGCCAACCCTTCCGATCGTCCGGACCTCCAAGCCTCGCGCCGCTACTCCGTGCATCGCCAGAACGGGCAACAGCCGGACGCTGTCGCACTGCCCCAGCCCACCTATGTCGACGCCCTGGCCGTCACCCTGACCGACATGCCTGCGGGCCGCGACCTGGCCGAGCCTGCGCCCGGCCCGAACCTGTATCGTGACAACCAGGGCCGCGTCCGCGCCGCGCCCGCCGCCTCCGACGGAGACCATCAGTGAGCGTCGACATCGCGCCGTCGCGGCTGCCCCAGCTGATCGCCCTGGCCCAGGACGGGTCCAGCGACAATCGCCGCGCCCTGCTGCGCGAACTGACCGACCACTTCTTCGGCTCGACGGTCCGTACCGGCACCGAGGACGCGCTGTACGGCCAGATCCTGACCCAGCTGGCCAGTGACATGGAAACTGCCGTCCGCGCCGAACTGGCCGCCCGGTTCGCCAATGCGCTGGATGCGCCGCCCACCCTGATGCGCAGCCTGGCCCATGACGTATCCGAGGTCGCCGGCGTGGTGCTGGCCAAGTCGCAGGTGCTGACCGACAGCGATCTGGTGGATGTCGTCAACCGCCGCACCCAGGCCCATATGCGTGCCGTTTCCCAGCGCGAGACCGTGTCAGAAACCGTCTCCGACGCCATCATCGACAAGGGTGACGACGAGACCCTGGGCACACTGCTGCGCAACGACGGTGCCCGGCTATCGCGCCAGGGTTCCGAGGCTGTGGTCGAGCGCGCCAAGGCGAACCGCGACCTGCACGAGGCCACGGTCCAGCGCGCCAGTCTTGAGCCCGACCTGCTGAACGAGATGTATTTCGTGGTCGAGGCCCGCCTGCGGAACCAGATCCTGGAGAAGAACGCCCGGCTGGATCCCGCCCTGCTGGAAAGCGCCCTGTCCGCCGGCCGCGCCCGCATGGCGGCCGAGGATGGCATCCTGCCGGCCGACTATGCCGAGAGCCTGGCCTATGTCGAGGAGCTGCGCGCCGCCGGTCAGCTGACGCCCCAGATGCTGGCCCGCTTCCTGCGCTCGGGCTCCAAGACCTCCTTCCTGATCGCCCTGGCCCAGCTGGCAGACATCGACTTCCACACCGCCAGCAAGATCGTCGAGCGGCGCGAGCTGGATGCCCTGGCCGTCGTCTGCAAGGGCGCGGACCTGGATCGGGCCCTGTTCCTGACCTATGCGGTGGTTCTGCTGAACGACGACGGCGACGCCATGGGCAAGGCCCAGGCCTATGCCCGCATGTACGGCGAACTGACCAAGGAAGCGGCCATGCGCACCCTGCGCTTCTGGCGGATGCGGCGGACCGCGCAGGCGGCCTGATCCAGAGCGTTCAACCGCTCAGGGGCTGAAGATGGCACCCAGTATGCCGATCCCGCCGACCAGAACGCCGCCAAATCCCGCTGCGATCTGAACAGCGATCATCAGCACGACGCCTTTCACGACGCCGCCGAGGCTCGTCTTGAACCACCGCCCGCGTCCCATCCGGACGAAGGCGACGATCCCCAGCAGCATGATCACCAGCGACACCAACGCAGCCACGGGTCCCTTGCCATAGCCCCACCAGGCGAGGGGCATCATCGGCACGGTCCAGGCACACAGCCAGCCGAAGGTCGCCCGAAAGCCCCTGCGCCAGCCCAGATCGTCCTTGTCCCACCACCGCAGCAGAGGCGTCGCGGCCAGGGCGAAGAACAGGGAGATCAAGGGCACCATCACCAGCGTCATCCAGCCATCGGCGTCGGCGATGAAGGCATCGCGGGTCTTGCCGGACTGCTCCAGCAGCGGGGTCATGACCTCGGACGGATAGCCTTCAAGCATGAAGCCGGCCCCGCCCTTCAGGAACAGGATCAGCATCAGTATGGCATTCAGCGCCAGATAGAGCCGCAAGGGACGCGCATAGACGCCGCCGCCCTCGGCCCCGCCCTCCATCCACGCCATCAGCACCGTGGCCGGGCGCAGCAGCAGGTCCCGGACCGTGACCAGCTCACGCCCGCCCATGCCCAGGACATCTTCGGCCAGCTCATCGCCGGGTTTGCGTGCGTCGGTCATGATGTCCTCCCCGACGCCAGTGATAGCGGGATTGGCGGGCTAACCAAACCCTGTTTCATGAGCTGAGTTTGAGGCTGGGGCTTCAATGATCGACCTTCCGCGAACTGCCCGTTGGCCGAGGACCGCCAACGACCCGTTGCGGACGTCACATTGCAGCGATGCTCAGGCCCATAACGACGATGAGCCCAATTCCTATCAAGACGCTGACGCCGGCAAATCCGAATAGGCAAATGCCCAAAAACCTCGCAACTTCCCAAACCGCATTGGCGGGCTTCAGCTCCGTGGGCGGAGCTTTGTCGTGCGTATTCATGCCAGTCACAATGCCCCTTCTATCGTCCGCTAACCACCCTAGGGCATCTGTCCGCTTTCGACCCTTAGCGTTCGTTAAGGAGTTGGCAGCGGCTAGTTTGTGTCTGCGAGCAAGGCCTGAACCCGGGCAGGGGGAACGAGGCGGTGCTCGGCGCAGGCAGTCATCACAGCCCTATTTGATCGATCGATCGTCCGCTCGACAACGTGGGGCTGAAGTTGCGCTATCGGGAGCCCCAGAAAACCACCGCCCCGGCCCGCCAGAAACAGCAAGGGCGTTCCCTCAGGCCGCGCGAGTGCTCCGCAAACCACGCCGCTGGTTATCGAGCGCTTGATCCAGAGCGAAGCCTCTCTGGGCAACCCGGTGCGTTCGGTGGCCAGATCAAGTGCCAGGTTCTCGAGTTCGTAGCTGTCCAAGTCTCCAGGTTCATACGCGGCTTCGATCGGCGTGCGGGTGTCGGAGGTTTCCGGTGTCGAGCACGAGGACGTCAGAACTGATGTGAACAATATCAGGGCGGTGCTGAAGTGGAGATGTCTATGCATGGAATTCACCACCAATCTGAAGATGACGTTGTTAGGCTGGAAGCCGACATTCGCTTTCGACCCGCTAAAGACGTCAGCCGCAAGGCGGACCGTTTGTCATGTGCTCGACATAGACCGAGAGGGGAAGAGTGAAGTTCATTTCAGCACGTCACGAACCGACTCGCGCTTCATCCTCCAAGGGAGCGAGATTCAACACAGGTGAACTGGGTCCCGTATCGTTGCGGATGGCCCTCGAAGATAGCCAGACGATCATACATCTTGGCGTCATTTTCACCATCGACCTCGTCTGTCGCAACTAAGGGCTCAAGGTAGGAAGGAACCGCCTCCACAGCGCTTGGTCGCCATGCTGCACGATGTGAAAAGCAGCACTCGCAGCCTCATCGCCGTATTGACTGCGAAGGAACCAGCCCTCCGGCGGGGTGGAGACGTCTGGTTCTGGACTGGGAGCCACCGTCTGCTCTCGACCCTTAGCAGACGCTAAGGAGCTAGGCCTAAGCAGGTCCGCTTCCTACCAAGGAGTTGCCGTCTGCTCCCGACCTTAGCGGACTCTCGGTCCACGCACACGACAGTCGCGGGGAACCTGGCTAAGGGTCGACGGTTCTATGTGTCCCTTCGAAAAAGGACACCCCCAATGCACACCAACAATGATCGCGCCATCAAGACTCTCAACGACCTGATCGAGACGACGCTGGATAGCGTGAACGGCTATCGTCATGCCGCCGACGGCGTCAGCAATCCGGAACTAAAAACCCTGTTCACAGAGCGCGCTGGTAAGCGTGAAGAACTCAGCCGTCGGCTCCAGGCCGAAGTTCGCACTTTTGGTGGTGAACCAGAGGATGACCAGTCTTTGCTCGGACGCATCCACAACAAGTTCGCTGAGATTAGAGGTGAACTTATGGGCCGTGACGACAGCGGCGTGATTGACGAGGTCGAGCGTGGCGAGGACGTGATCAAGGCGCGGTTTGAACACGCGACCAAGGACACTGATCTTCCCGAAACGCTGCGCCAGCGCATGGCTGAAGAGTATGTGTCGATCAAGGCTGACCACGATACGATCAGCGGTCTGAAGCATCGCATTAGCTAAAGCGCAGCGTACGCAACTGCCCGATTGAACGACGCGCCCGAGTTGATCTCCGGCGCGTCGTTCTGCGACTACCTACTCTGTTCGGGCTGCGGCGTCGGCTGCGGCGTCAGTCTTTCGAGCGGCAGTGTCGGCGGCTGCATCTACGTTGGCTGCTGCCTCGCTGGTTGCGGCGGCGGCACTATCAGCAGCGGCGTCAGCGTTTGCGGCGGTGTCGCTCGCAGCAGAAGCGACTGTCGCCCCGGCGTTATCAGCAGTGGCGGCTGCCTTGTCTTCCGTGTTTTCGGAGCAGGCGGCGAGTGATAGGGCAGCCGCGACGGCGGCGAAATAGATAGTGCGCATTTCGTTTCCTCTGGGCTGACATGGCGGCTGATCCGCCTTCAAACGTCAGCCAATGAAGCATAATGGATGGTCAGTCGGATGACGACTGCATTAAACACGATAACCGTCGGAAGGTCTTTTGCCCCTGTGAGCCACTCCTTCCTGTGGGTCGCGACGTAGATGGGATGCGCTGCTTCTGCCACCGATTAGATCTCGCTGTTATGCAAGCAGTGTTGTGAGCGCCCAAGGTGTTTATCATCGACAGAGGCGACGAGTCCGCTTTCCACCCCTAGCGGACCTCAGGAATGTCAGCTTCCGGCTTCGCTGCAGAGCCCCCATCCCGCACAGCAAAACGCCCGCCACCGTTGCCGGTCGCGGGCGTCTCGATCTCAATATGTCAGCCGGTGACTACTTCTTGGCGCGGCCGGCGGCGGCGCGGGCGGGTTTGCGGCCGCCCTGGCCCAGGCCCATCTGCTTGGCCAGGTCCGAACGGGCCTTGGCATAGTTGGGGGCGACCATGGGGTAGTCCTTGGGAAGGTTCCACTTGGCGCGGTATTCTTCGGGGCTGATGTTGTATTTGGTGCGCAGGTGACGCTTCAGCGACTTGAACTTGCGGCCGTCTTCCAGGCAGATCAGGAAGTCGGGGGTGATCGACTTGCGTACCGAAACGGCGGGTTCCTTGACCTCGGGCTCGACTTCGACGACGCCGGTCGAGATTTGCGACAGGGCGGCATGGATGCTGGAAATCAGGCCGGGGACTTCGGTCACCTGGACATTGTTGTTGCCGACATAGGCCGACACGATGTCCGCCGTCATTTCCAGAAGTTGTGCGTTGTCTTCCATGGTCCGTGCCCCAGATGATGTGGTCAGATATTCTGACCGGATCGACAGATCAGAACGATCCGACGTTGCCGTGGCTATTAGGTTTCTTTGTTCTTGAACGCAACACTGTAGGCCCCGGCAATTTCAGCGATCGCCAAGCACAGGCTAGAGTTCTGCAGCCCGATCGACTGATCAGCGGCCGAAATTATCGGCCAGGGCCAGCATCGCGGCTCGTTCCGACGGTGAATATTCGTTCTGCATCTCTTCATCGCCGTCGCGGATGGCCCGCAGCAGGGCCGGCGTCAGCGCCGAGGACAGCGACCAGTTCCAGTAGCGCAGCACGGTCTGTGCCCGGTCCACCGCCAGCATGTCATAGGTGACCTGGACGCGCTCCCAGGCGGGAGAGACCTCGCCGCTGGCCGTAACCTCGGGCCGTTTCATCGACCGCCAAAGGGCCGCCAGATCGCCCTTGGTCAGACCCGTCGCCTTGCACAGAATGGCCAGGGGCTCGCCGCCCGCATCGCCCAGTATCTTGGCCCCCGTCAGCGGCTTGACCCCCGACAGATAGGCGATTTCGGCGGCCACCTCACGGTTCAGCCCGATCTCGGCGGCCGCGGCGATGGCCTGTTCCAGCCCGCCATAGGGACTGCGCTCGACAGCCGCGCGGTTGCGCTGGCGCCGCTCGATGAACTGCAGCGCCTTGCGCGACACCGGGTCCTGCCAGCCCTCGTCGGCGGCCATGGCGAAGATGTCCTCCGACACCTCCTGCATGACTTCGCGCGACACGGCGAACCGCTGAAGGATGGTGCGCCGGTCGTCGGGTCCGCACCACCAGAACATGACATAGGCCGCCGAGGGCCGCAGTTCGGGACGCTTCAGCAGATGTTCGCACAGCACCACATTGTGCCGGCTCAGGCTGACGACACCCTCGATCGCGGACTGGCCCAGCCGGGCCGTGCGGTTCTTCAGCACCGCCTCGATGACGTCGCTTTCGCCGAAGCTCATGACGGTTTCTGTGACGACCTCGCTCAGGCCCTTGCGCTCGGCCATGAGCAGCCGGTGTTCGCGGCCGGTGTCGCGCGCGCAGGCGGCCAGGTCCGCATCGCTCAGCGAGGCACAGTTCTCGATCAGCAGGCCCGCGATCTCGGGTTCGTCGCGCAGCAGCATCCGCGCCAGGGCATTGGGCAGTTCCGACAGCGGGGCCAGCCGCTGGGCCACGCGCTTGCGGTCCTCGGTCGTGGCCAGGCTGAGCATCTCGACCAGCAGATCGCCCGTCACCGCCCGCTCGAACGCATTGATCCGGCTGGCCGGCAGGGACACGACATCGGCCAACCGCTTCAGCAGGGCATGCCGCGCGCGGAACTCCCCTTGCGGGTTCGCCTCGTCAGAAAGGGTGGCCGGTTCGGACATGGACGGCGAGCCTAGCCCGGACGCGGTTAACCGGGAATGGATGCCTCGGCCGCGCACTTCTGATCGTAAAAGGGCAACAGCTCCGCCCAGCGAATATCCATGCCCAGTTCCGCACGCGCCGCCTCGACGGCCTCGGCGCTGTCGACGCTACTGCGGTCGAAGGCCCCGTCTCGGCAGGGGCGGTGGGTGCCGTAGACCTGCAGACCGGTACGGGCCATGCTGACCCGGTCCACCATGGCGCTATAGTCGAACGCGCTCAGCTCGCCACGCTGGTAGGCGGCGCGCACGTCGGGCAGCCAGCGCTCACGCAACTCCGTGCCACCGCCTTCGTCGGGCGCATGCTGGACGATCAGCCATATGGCCTTCTGGAAGTCAGAACTCCCGGTCGGCCAGCCATGACGATCAAGAATAGCTTCTACTCTGGGCAGGTTGTCGGCATCGACTTCCTTCCAGATGGCCTGGCATTGATGCGGCGTCGCGTCCGCGCCGTAGCGGGCCTGACAGTCGAGGTTCAGCAAAGCATCCTGCCGGACCCCCTGATCCGCCGCACGGCGAAATCCCAACTCCTGAACCAGACAATCCCGATCATCCAGGCCGCACGCCAAGGCATGCGCCGCGTGCAGGCTGGCCAGAGGCGAGGTCGGCCCAGATGCTTCCTGCTGCGCCAGCAGGGCGACGGCGAGCAACGCCGAGGCCAGCAAACTACAACCCCTCGAACAGCGCCGTCGACAGATACCGCTCCGCGAAGCTGGGGATGATGGCTACAATGGTCTTGCCTGCGTTTTCGTCCAGGGCGGCCAGGCGGAAAGCGGCCAGGACGGCGGCACCGGAGCTGATGCCGACGGGAATGCCCTCGACGCGGGCGACCTTGCGGGCCATGTCGAAGGCGTCGTCATTGGAGACCTGTTCCACCCCGTCGATGACCGAACGGTCGACGATGGAGGGGACGAAGCCCGCGCCGATGCCCTGGATCTTGTGCGGGCCCGGCTCGCCGCCCGACAGGACGGGGCTGGCCGTGGGCTCGACCGCGATCATGCGCAGCGAAGGCTTTTTCGCCTTCAGAGCCTGACCCACGCCGGTGATGGTGCCGCCGGTACCGACACCGGCGATGATGATGTCCACCGCGCCGCCCGTGTCATTCCAGATTTCCTCGGCGGTCGAGACCTTGTGGATGGCGGGGTTAGCGGGGTTGTCGAACTGGGCCGGGCTGACGGCACCGGGGGTGCGGTCCAGCAGTTCCTGGGCCATGGCGATGGCCCCCTTCATGCCCTTCTCGGCCGGGGTCAGCACCAGTTCGGCCCCCAGCAGGGCCAGCATCTTGCGCCGCTCGATCGACATGCTCTCGGGCATGGTCAGGATCAGCTTGTAGCCCTTGGCGGCGGCGACAAAGGCCAGGGCGATGCCGGTGTTGCCGGATGTCGGCTCGATCAGGACACCGCCGGGCTTGAGGCGGCCGGACTGCTCCAGCGCCTCGATCATGGCCACCCCGATCCGGTCCTTGACCGACGACACGGGGTTGAAGAACTCGAGCTTGGCCAGAACTTTGGCCTTGGGCTGATACTCCGCCGACAGGCGCGGCAGGCCCACGATGGGGGTGTCGCCGATGGTGTCCAGGATGGATTCATAGACCTTGCCCCGACCGGCTTTCAGGTGGCGCGAGGCGTCATAGGCGATGTCGGTCATGGGGTGGCTCTGTCGCTGTCGGAGATGAAGTGCACTGTAGAAAATCGAGTGCACTGTGTGCACTGGGGCGATGCGGACGCTGACTGGCGTTAGACATAGCGCAGCGGTCCCTCGGCACAAGGCGGGCCTGTGTCGGATAACGCGTCATCGGCGTGAACCGATCCGGTACGAACGCCTATCCGTAAAGGCGAAGACCTGTGCTTAAGGGGCCGGATGATACGTCTCTCTTCCCGCCCGTCCCTTGCCGCCGCCCTGCCCTATCTGGCCCTGCTGGGCGGGATGGTCTCGCTGGCGGTGGGCACGTCGTTCGCCAAGTCGCTGTTTCCGGTGGTGGGGGCAGAGGGCACCTCGGCCCTCAGGGTCGGGTTGTCGGCCCTGGTGCTGGTGGCAATCTGGCGGCCATGGCGGTTCGCTCTGGGTCGGGCGGATGCGAAGGGGGTGCTGCTGTACGGCTTGGTTCTGGGGTTGATGAACCTGTGCTTCTACATGTCGCTGCGGACCATTCCGCTGGGGCTGGCCATCGCCATCGAGTTCGCCGGGCCTCTGACGCTGGCGCTGATCCATGCGCGCAAGCCTATCCATTTCGTCTGGATCGCCTGTGCCGTCGCGGGCCTGGGCCTGCTGTTGCCGATCCGGGGCGGGCTGGAGGCGCTGGACCCGGTCGGCGTCGCATTCGCAGCGGCGGCGGGTCTGTTCTGGGCTTTGTACATCGTCTTCGGCAAGCGGCTGTCGCATATGCACGCGGGCCAGTCGGTGGCCCTGGGCATGAGCACGGCGGCGGTGGTCATCCTGCCCTTCGGCGTAGCCAGTGCCGGTGTCGCCCTGCTGGCCCCGTCCGTCCTGCTGATCGGGCTGGGCGTCGCCCTGGTGTCCAGCGCCCTGCCCTATTCGCTGGAGATGATTGCGCTCCGCCACATCCCCAAACGCACCTTCGGCGTCCTGCTGTCAGGCGAACCGGCCATCGGGGCGGTGGCGGGACTGGTCCTGCTGCATGAACAGCTCAGCGGCCTGCAATGGCTGGCCATCGGCTTTATCGTCGTGGCCTCGGTCGGGGCCATCCTGACGACGGGAACGCGCGATGTGACGCTGGCAGAACCCGTCGTGCCAGCCTAGTCTGCCCGTCAGTCGAGTAAATCTGGCGGTCGTGTGATGCTCTCAACAGCCTTCATCCTGTCGGTCCTGCTTCCCCATCAGGAGATTGTCGTGCGAACGAGCAGGCCGCCGCTGCCTGTTGTGGTCTCGACATCAACCGAAGTCGTGTGTCGGGGGCGACGCGTTTCCATCGAAGGGTTGAACGGGTGGGGGTCTGAATTCGAGGGGCCACGCATCCGCTACAACGGACGGCGGGTCGATATCTCGCCGGAACTGGCAGACTTCTTCGTCGGCGAGCCGGCCGCAACTTTTCGGGTTTCCGGCACATGCCCTGAGAGCGGACCGGGGGTGATGCTGATCGTCTATCGCGCCTCCGCCGCAATCGATGGATCCGTCTCCTACGCGATCAGAGGCATCGACGTGGAACGAAACGGCCGCGTGATCGACAAGGGCAGCGAGATCACGGCAGACCCGGACGCCTTCTGGTTTCGCTAGCATCGACATCGTGACGTCGATGGGCAAGCGGGCAAGCCGGTCGCGCCGGCCTGAGAAAGACCGCGACGGGATGACTGCTTGCCACCTCCGATCCTGGGCGTAGGGTCCTGTTCGGGGGACGACGGAGCGAATGGCCTACGAACTGGACGAAGACGGTATCAGCCTGAGGGACTCCATCGTCCGCAGTCCGATCGCGTCGGTCGTCAGCGACCCGCGTCTGCTGGACAATCCCATCATCGCGGTCAACCAGGCCTTTTGCGAGCTGACCGGCTATAGCGACGACGAGATCCTGGGTCGCAACTGCCGGTTTCTGGCCGGGCCGGCGACCGAACCCTGGCTGACCGAACGCATCCGCCAGGGCACGCGGGATCGTCGGGCGACCCTGGTCGAAATCCTGAACTACAAGCGTGATGGTCAGCCGTTCCGAAACGCCGTGCTGGTGGCACCGGTGTTCACGCCCGATGGCGAGCTGGAGTATTTCCTCGGCTCCCAGGTCGAGCTGGAGCCCGATGCGGTCGGCCCCTCGTCCAGCCGTCACCACCATGCGGTCGAAGTGGTACGAACCCTCTCGCCGCGACAGCGCGAAATCCTGCAACAGATCGCCACCGGCCATCGCAGCAAGCAGATCGCCTACAACCTGTCGCTCAGCGAAAAGACGGTGAAGATGCACCGGGGCCTGATCCTGGAAAAGATCGGCACGCATAACGTCGCGGACGCCATCCGCGTGGCCGTCGAAGCCGGGCTCTAAGGGCGGCGACACTCCGGGTACGGCCTAAAGGCCGTATGGCGCAGACGGGCTTAAAGGCTGACGGTTCTCCAGCAAGGCCAGACAAGGGCCGACTGGAGGATTCACAATGCCAACCATCGACGTCGGGCAGTACCTGCTCGTCTACAACGCCTTTTCTTTCACCTTCGCCACCATGGCGGCGGCGACCCTTTTCCTGTGGCTGAGCCGCTCGCAGGTCGGTCCCGCCTATCGCTCGGCCCTGGTCATTTCTGGCCTGGTGACCGCCATCGCCGCCTATCACTACTTCCGCATCTTCGAGAGCTGGGAGTCCGCCTATGAGGTCCGCAACGGCGTGATCCAGGTCACCGGCCTGGCGTTCAACGACGCCTATCGCTACGTCGACTGGCTGCTGACCGTGCCGCTGCTGCTGATCGAACTGATCCTGGTCATGCGGCTGTCGCAGTCGGAGACCATGTCCAAGTCGATCAAGCTGGGCTTTGCCGCTGCGCTGATGATCGTGCTGGGCTATCCGGGCGAGATCGCCGACGACAACGCCACGCGCGCCATCTGGGGCACGCTGTCGACCGTGCCGTTCCTGTACATCGTGTGGGAGCTGTTCAAGGGTCTGGGGGCCTCGATCGAGCGCCAGCCGGAGAGCGTCAAGGGCCTGATCAAGGGGGCCCGCATGCTGACCTTCGCCTCCTGGGGCTTCTATCCCATCGTCTACATGATCCCCTTCACCAACATGGGGGGCGGCAGCGTCGAGACGGCGGTCCAGATCGGCTACACCATCGCCGACATCATCGCCAAGGCCGGTGTGGGCGTGCTGGTCTACATCATCGCCGTCCGCAAATCGGCGGTCGAATACGGTGAGCCAGGCCACACGGTCACCACCGCGTCCTGACGGCGTCAGGCGGATACGACGTCCGGACGGGTTCGCGCCCGTCCGGACAGTGTCCCAACTGGAGGCATCACGATGCCTGTCACCTTTGCATCGATACCGGGGTTGCCACGATCACTGTCGGGGTCGATGCTGGTGGTCGGGGCGCTCGCCCTCGCCCTTCTGGCGCTGGCGGCCGGAGTGCCGCTGTCGGGGGGCATGGCCACGGCCATCGCCTGTCTGGCCTTGCTGGTGTTCGGCCTGCCGCACGGCACGCTGGACCTGGAGATCATTCGCGCGCAGCAGGCGGGCCCGTGGACCGGGATGGTCACACTGGTTCTGCTGTACTTGGGATTGGCGGCGGCCATGTACGGCCTGTGGCGAGCCGAGCCTGTGCTGGCCCTGGGGGCCTTCATCGCCATCGCCGCCGCGCATTTTTCCGAAGACTGGGACGGGGCGGGCCCCGTCATCTTGAGGGCCGGTCTGGCCCTGGCCCTGCTGGCCGCGCCGACGCTGCTGCACCGGGCCGAACTGGACGCCATCTTCATCGGCCTGACCGACAGGGCGGGCGCATCGGCGGTGACGGACGGGCTGATGCTGGTCCTGCCGGTGGCCGTCGGTCTGGGTCTGATCGCCATTGCCGCGCTGTGGCAGGCCGGGCGGCGTGATCAGGCCATCGGCGGGCTGGCGGCCCTGACCGGCATGCTGATCCTGCCGCCGATCGTAGGCTTTGCGCTGTATTTCTGCCTGTTCCATTCGCCCCGGCATTTCCGTGAAAGCCTGCTGACGCTGAAGTGGCGCGGGGTCGCGACCTGGGGCTGGGTGGTCGTGCCGCTGACGCTGGCGGCGGGGGCGATCGGGGTGCTGGTCTTCGGCCTGGAGATTCGCGCGGCCATGCCCGATCGCATCATGGCGGCCAGCTTCATGACCCTGTCGATCCTGACGGTGCCGCACATGCTGGTGCCGCCGATGATCGCGGCGCTGTCGAGGCTGCGACATCCCCACACGCTCAAGACGGAAACGGCCTGAAAGGACGACGCCCATGAAGATCAAGGACGGAGCCGAGGTTCGCAGCAAGTCCGCCGCGTTCGAAGCGGTGGACAGCGTCGTCGCCTTCACCCCCTGTTAACCACGATCACCCATCCGTAGAGGCAGTATTTGCCGGGCTGGCTCAGCGCGGCCTTCGGGGTCCTCTGCATCGTGCGCTCACTCACCGCCGCCGTCGAAGCGATCGATCCGCTGGTCGTGACCGGCAAGGTCGCGGGGGTGAACGGTCTGCTGATTGAATCCAAGGGCGGGCTGTCGCGGCTGTCGGTCGGGGCGCGGGCGGAGATCCAGCGCGGGCGCGGTCTCAATCCCCTGCCGGCCGAGGTCGTGGGGTTTCGCGATGCCAAGGCCCTGCTGATGCCGTTCGGCCCGGTCGAGGGCGTGGCGCCCGGGGCTGATATCCGCATCATCGACAGTGCCGCCAGCGTGCGGCCGACGACCGCCTGGCTGGGCCGGATCATCGACGCCTTCGGCCAGCCGATCGACGGCAAGGGGCCCCTGCCCCAGGGCCCGGCGGCCTATCCCCTGCGCGCGCCGCCGCCCCCGGCCCATTCGCGTGGCCGGGTGGGCGAGCGGCTGGACCTGGGCGTGCGGTCCATGGACGTCTTCACCACCACCTGCCGGGGCCAGCGTCTGGGCATCTTTGCCGGCTCGGGCGTCGGCAAGTCGGTACTGCTGTCCATGCTGGCCAAGGAGGCCACCTGCGATGTCGTCGTGGTCGGCCTGATCGGCGAGCGGGGCCGGGAGGTGCGCGAGTTCGTCGAGGAGACGCTGGGCGAAGAGGGCCTGCGCCGGGCCGTCGTGGTGGTGGCGACATCGGACGAGCCTGCGCTGAAGCGCCGCCAGTCGGCCTATATGACCATGGCGATCAGCGAATATTTCCGCGATCAGGACCTGGAGGTGCTGTGCCTGATGGACAGCGTCACCCGCTTTGCCATGGCCCAGCGCGAGATCGGGCTTGCCGCGGGCGAGCCGCCGACGACCAAGGGCTACACCCCCACCGTCTTCACCGAACTGCCCAAGCTGCTGGAGCGGGCCGGGCCGGGCCCGGTGCGGGCCGACGGGACGACGGCGGGGCCGATCACCGCCCTGTTCACCGTGCTGGTGGACGGCGGGGACCATGACGAGCCGATCGCCGATGCCGTGCGCGGTATCCTGGACGGCCACATCGTCATGGACCGCAAGATCGCCGAGCGCGGGCGTTTCCCCGCCATCGATGTGCTGAAATCCGTCAGCCGCACCCTGCCCGCCTGCCAGACGCCGCCCGAGCGCGAGCTGAACAAGCGAGCGCGTCAGTGCCTGAGCGCCTATGCGAACATGGAAGAGCTGATCAAGATCGGGGCCTACCGGACCGGGGCCGATCCCATCGTGGACCGCGCCATCGCCTTGAATCCGGCGCTGGAAGCCTTCCTGGGCCAGGACAAGGACGATCACACGCCGCTGGCGGAGGCGTTCCAGCGGCTGGAGGTCATTTTGAACCAGGGGATGCTGGCATGAGGTTCCAGGTTTCAGGTTCTAGGTTCTAGGGGATGACGGCTTCGGTACAGTCTTACCGCGACCTCGTCGTCTGGCAGAAATCGATGGGCCTGGCTGTGGAAGCGTATCGGCTGACGCGCCTGATGCCGAAACAGGAAGAGTTTCGGATGACATCCCAGATCATCCGCGCCGCAGCATCGGTTCCTGCCAATATCGCCGAGGGGCACGGTCGAGGGACCAGAAAAGACTACGCTCACTTCATCAGCATCGCGCGTGGTTCGCTCTCTGAAATCGAGACATTTGTGTTGCTGGTGAAAGCCCTTGAACTCGCCGACGCGGAACGCTGCGAGGCGGTCCTCGAACTGGCTGCGGAAGTCGGGAGAATGCTCACTGCGCTGCGCAACCGCCTCTCCCCTAGAACCTAGAACCTAGAACCTAGAACCTAGAACCTGAAACCTAGACCCTCACCTTCGCTTAACCCTCCAACCGTATCGTGACCTTCATGACCACCTGGGCGCAATCGCTGATCCGCATTTCCAACTATGAGGTCGAGACGCTGCAGAAGCGTCTGGCCGAGATCAGCGATCGCAAGGCGAAGACGGAAATGCGTCTGGCCATGCTGGAGGCCGAGGCCGAGGGCGAGCAGGACCGCGCCCGTCAGGACGTCGACGCCGCCATGATGCTGCGGGCCTATCTGAACGGCTGGAAGCAGAAGAAGGCCGCCGTCCAGGCCGACGTCGCCGCCATCGAGGCCGAGGAAGAAGGGGCGCGCGACGCCCTGACCAGCGCCTTCGAAGAGCTGAAGAAGTTCGAACACGTCGCCGAAACCACCCGCCTGAACGCCCTTCTTGCCGCCGGTAAACGCGAGACGGCCGCGTTCGACGAGATGGGATTGCGGCGGCGCGCGGTCTGAGACCGTGAGGCCCAGCCGCCGCGACCTGCTGGCCGCGCCGTTGCTGGCTGTACCTGCCCTCGCCGCTTGCGACCGCTTCGCCTCCGCCGCGCCCGCGCCGGGGCCGGAGGCCGCGCCGTTGAAGGACATCCTGCCCTGCCCGTTCGGGGCGACGGGGATGACCTGGCAGCTGGATCAGGCGGACTGGATCGCCCAGACGCTGAAACACTGTTCCCAGCTGACGCCGGAGTGGGAGCAGAAGATGGAGCGGACCCTGGGGCCCGGCTTCACCTATGATTTCGAGCCGTCGGACCGCGTCGTCGGCTTTGCCCGCGACAACGGCCTGCGCGTCCATGGCCACACGGTCATCTGGTATTCGCAAGGGGCCGAGGTGTTCGACGACGCCACCGTGCCGCGCGATCGGTTCGCCGCCGAATACGACCGCTACATCTCCACCTTCGTGGGTCGCTACAAGGGCCAGATGGCGGGCTGGGACGTGGTCAACGAGCCGGTGGCCGAGGACGGCGACGGCCTGCGCGACTGTCACTGGAGCCGGGCGCTGGGCATGGATGGCTATATGGTCCGTGCCTTTGAACAGGCGAAGGCGGCCGATCCGGACGCGGTCCTGTTCCTGAACGAATACAATCTGGAGAACATCCCGAAGAAGGGCGCGACCTTCCTCAAGCTGGTCGAGCGGCTGCTGAAACTGGGCGCGCCCATCGGCGGCATCGGCACCCAGTCGCATCTGGATATCGAAATCCCGGCGGGTCAGGTCACGACCTTCATGAGGGACGCCGCGTCTCTTGGCCTGCCGATCCATGTGTCCGAGCTGGATTTCCCGATGCAGCGCGAGGGGCGGATGCCCGACCTGCGCAGCGTCGCCGACAAGCGGGCACAGCAGGTGGCGCGGGTGGGCGAACTGGCGGAGGCGTTCATGGCCTTGCCGGAGCGGCAGCGGTACGCCTTCACCACCTGGGGCCTGCGCGACATCGACAGCTGGCTGGTCCGCGAGGGCAAGAGCAGCGACAGCCCCCTGCTGCTGGACGCCGAGGGCCGGGCCAATCCGGCGTATCAGGCGGTGGTGGCGGCGGTGGGCTAGGACCCAGCCAGCACCTTCTTCGCCGCCTTCAGCACCCGCTCGGCGGGCAGGTCGTTCATGTGCTGGATGGCCTGGTTCAGGCGGGGGTCGATCTTGCGGTATTCCTCGACCGAGCGAGGACCGCGCACGGCGATGCCGGTCCAGGGGCCGCGCTCGGCCTCGTCCGACGGGCCAAAGGCGGCGACCACGGGCGCGCCCGCCGCCGTGGCCAGATGGGTCCACAGCGAATCCGGCCCCAGATACAGCGCTGCACGCCCCAGCAGGGCCACGGCCTGCAAGGGTGTCAGTCGCCCGACCAGCTCCGTCGCCCGGCCCCGGCTGACCGCCAGGCGAATGGTGTGGGCGTCGTCGCGGTCCTTTTCATCGCCCAGGATCAGCAGCCGTCCGCCCGCCAGCGGACCGTCGTCGGCGATCAGGGGTGCCGCGACCTTGGCATAGCGTTCGGCGGGCCAGTGCCGACCCATCCAGTCGGTGCCGGGGGCTACGGCGATGATGGGGCCGGTGATCGCAGGGATCAGGGCGTCGACAGTCGCCTGGGTTTCCTCCGACACGAACAGGCGGGGTGACGGGATATCGTCCAGGTGCAGCACCCGGGCGGCCAGCTCGACGGCATGCACCCCCGCCTCGCTTGCGCCCCGCACGGCCCGTTTCTGGCGTTTCAACTTGCCGGAAATGGTCGAGCCGCGCATGTCGACGACCAGCCCCCAGCGGGTGTCGCGAACCTGGTTCCACAGGCCCAGCCAGTCCAGCCGCGTCTCCTTGTCCAGCACGATCAGGCGACGCAGACGCGGGGTGTCGGCGAACAGCGGTGCGCTGGTCCTGGACCCCACGATGGTGAAGTCCGCCGTCGGCATGGCCTCGACCAGATAGGCCAGCACGCCGGACGACAGGACGGCATCCTCCGGGCTGGCCTCGGCAATGTACAGAATGGGGAAACGGGCCGACATGACTGGACCGTATACGGATTCTCGGCCGGGGATCAGGGGGTGCGCAACTGTCCCCAGCTATGGTCGGCGGGGACGAGGGCCCCTATCTAGGCCCCATGACGCAGATCGCCCGCCTGAACAGCCGCGCCCTGATCCGGGTGTCGGGCCCCGATGCCCGACCCTTCCTGCACAATCTGCTGACCCAGGACGTGGAGACGCTGGCGGACGGTGCCGTGCGGTATGGGGCCCTGCTGTCGCCGCCGGGGCGGCTGCTGTTCGACCTCTTCCTGTGGGGCGAGGCGGAAGGTGTGGTGCTGGATGTGGCGGCGGACCGGCGCGAGGCGTTGATCCAGCGGCTGTCGATGTATCGCCTGCGCTCGAACGTGCAGATCGCGGCGCTGGACGAGGCGGTATTCGCCGCCTGGGACGGCGAGGCGGCGGGGTTCGTGGCGGACCCGCGACTGTCGGCGCTGGGCGGCCGGGCCTGGGGCCTTAACGTCGAGACGACGGCGAGCGAGGACGACTATCGCGCCCACGGCATCCGGCACGGCGTGCCCGATCCGGCGCTGGACACGGTGCCGGACAAGACCTGGCCGATCGAGGCCAACTTCGACCTGTTGCACGGCATCGACTTCCACAAGGGCTGTTTCATCGGCCAGGAGACGGCCTCGCGCATGCACCGGCGCGGCACGGTCAAGAACCGGATGATGGGTCTGACCTTCGACGGCCCGCCGCCACCATTCGGGGCCGAGGTGCTGAACGGGAGCTTGCGCGCCGGCGAGGTAATGGGCGGGCACGAGGGTGCCGCCATCGCCCTGTTGCGCGTCGACCGGCTGGACGGGGCGCTGAGTGTCGACGGACGACCCGTCACCGCCCATTGGCCGCAATGGATGCCGCGCGACGCCGGCTGACACCCGACAGCGACACCCCATCCCTTTCGCCGGACGCCCTCAACCGCTAACAGACGCCGCACATGACCGACGCCGCCGTATCCCCCCCTCCCGTCAAGGCCAGCCCCTTCCATGAACTGGAGGTGCTGTCGGTGCGCCACTGGACCGATCAGCTGTTCAGCTTCCGCATCGCCCGGCCCGAGGATTTCCGCTTCCGCTCCGGCGAGTTCGTGATGATCGGCCTGCCTAGCGAGGATGGCGGCAAGCCGATCCTGCGCGCCTATTCCATCGCCAGCCCGCACTGGGACGAGGAGCTGGAGTTCCTGTCCATCGCCGTGCCCGACGGGCCGCTGACCTCGCGGCTGGTCAAGATCAAGCCGGGCGACACCGTGCTGATGGGCAAGAAGCCGACCGGCACCCTGGTGCTGGATGCCCTGACGGGCGGAGAGCGGCTGTGGCTGATCGGGACGGGCACGGGCCTGGCCCCCTGGCTGTCAGTGGCGCGCGACCCCGATACCTATGCCCGGTTCGGTCAGGTCATCGTCTGCCATACGGTGCGTAACGTCGCGGACCTGGCCTACCGCGACTTCTTCACCGCCGGCATCCACGACGACCCCCTGATCGGCGAGGAGGCCAAGGCCCAGCTGGTCTATTATCCCACCGTGACGCGCGAGCGGTTCGAGACGCCGGGCAGGATCACCGAACGGATCAAGTCGGGAGACGTCTTTACCGACCTGGGCCTGCCCGTCGGGTTTTCGCCCAATACCGACCGCGTCATGCTGTGCGGTTCGATGGCCATGATCAAGCAAGCTGGCGAATTATTGGAAACCTATGGCCTGAAGGAAGGCTCGAACGCCGAACCGGGCGACTATGTGCTGGAGCGCGCCTTTGTCGGATGACCGCTATAAATCCGCTCATCCCGGCGAAAGCCGGGACCCAGTATTTTGGGTGAACGGTGCGACCGTGTTGGCAAACCCTTCAGTCCTGAAATGCCTGCGTCAAGCTGGACAGAACTGGATCCCGGCTTTCGCCGGGATGAGCGGAGCGTTTTAAGTGGGCGCTCCCAAGAGCATCACCATTGATTCCCGCACGGCGCCGGAGGCCTGCGAGACGATGGCCCAGGTGCGCCAGGGCGTCGACGCCCTGGACCGCGCCCTGGTGACCCTGCTGGGCGAGCGCCAGCGCTACATGCACGCCGCCGCGCGCATCAAGCCCAGCCGCGACGTGGTCCATGACGACGCGCGCATCGAGGATGTCGTGAGCAAAGTGCTGGCCGCCGCCGGGCCCGCCGGCCTGTCGCCCGACATCGCCGAGCCCGTGTGGCGCACCCTGATCGACCGCTGCATCGCCCACGAGCTCGCGGTCTGGGACCGGACGCGAGGCTAGGCTCTCAAGCTCTTCAGCATCAGCGCGTGGCGATAGGCGGCCACGTCGGCCAGAGCCGCATCCAGGGCATCGCGCACCCGGTCAAGCCGGGGCGAGACGGTGGCCCTGGTCTCACCCTCGGCCCGCGCACACGCCTCGGCCAGGGCCTTGGCCCCGATCCCGGCTGCAGCCCCCCGGATCGTATGCACCGCATCGCGCCAGCCGTCGTTTCGCGCATCCAGCATCGGCGACCAGAGCGAGGCCTGCTGGACAAACAGACCCAGCACCTCCTCGCCGATAGCGTCATCACCGGCCGTCATGGCTTCCAGCACGGTGAAATCCACCGCCCCCGATATGTCGCGCAATGCCATGTCGTTCACTCCCGGCTACGCAGCGGTGGTTATCATGATCGCCAGCTTGACCGTAAGCCACCTGCGACAAACCGGAACGCCGGATCGAAACGCCTTGCCTTGACCGCCGTTGCCCTCTACATCCGCCCGTTCTCGCCAGTCCCGCCCCGGGACAACCGGGACGGCACGGGCCTTGCGAGGCCTGCCCCGACGACATGGTACGGGTGATTAGCTCAGTTGGTAGAGCAGCTGACTCTTAATCAGCGGGTCGTAGGTTCGAACCCTACATCACCCACCATGGTCCCGAATCCTCCTTAAATATCAAAATGGCCTTGCTCCGCGGTTGTTTGCGCCTACGCTGTGGTGTGTACTTGGTGTGTATGTGAACCCTCGATGGCGCTCCGATTTGGGCTGACACGTAAGCGGCAGAAGAGCCCTTCCGGGAAGTGGGAGCAGATCCCCAATGCGCCGTATCACATGCGCCGCGCCGTCCCTCCCGACGTCCGTCATGCTTTCCCAACACGCTGGCTCATGAAGAGCACAGGCACCGCTGACTACGCCCGCGCCGAGCGCTTGGCTGAGGGCATATGGCGCGGCTGGGACCAGGCCATTGCAGAGGCGCGGCGGTTCGGACCTGGCCCTCTTGCCGACCTCCCTGCGCTCCTACGAGCAATTGATGACTGGCGCGCGACCGAGACGATGGCCTTGAAGGCTACGTCAACGGTGGACGTCGCCTCACGCCCTCTTGTCCGGAACCTGCGAACGGCGCTTGGAATTCCGAGAGGTGAAATGGCCATCGACATTCCGACCGTGATCACTGTCGGGCCGGAAGTTGGCCTTTCCGCTCGCCAGTGGGCGCTGAGATTTTTTGAGCATCGGCCCGAGCTGTCTTCAGACCCTCACCCCTCGGCATCACTTACGAGCCTCTTGCGGGGCCGTCTCCAATCGATGGCTGTCGACCCAAGCCTTTGGCAGGACATCGAGGGCTTCGATCGGACCTTGCTGCAAGCTTCCCAGGACGCTGGGCTCAGCCTGAGGGTTCCCATTTCGGTGGTGGAGCAGGCCCGGCCTGCATTCGCTCGAGCATGGCTCGAAGTGGTGCAACTGGAAGAATCGTCACGATCAATCGCTGCTAGTATCCTGGCGGCTGCAGACGCTGTAGCTCGCGCGCCGGACCAGCTCATCATAGCGCCGGGCCCTACATCCTATATCCCGCGCGCCGACGACAGAACGGTCGCCGAACTGATTGAGACTTATCAGGCCGAAAAGGCTGCGAAGAACGGGCAAGCCGCCGCAGACAAGGCTGGTGCCCACATCTTTCGTGCGCTGAAGGAAGTCCTGGGGGCTGACAAACCCGTCCGGTCGATCACCAGGGACGACGCCATCGCTGTCAAAAAGTTCCTCCAGATGGTGCCGGCCAACGCGTCCAAGCTCTATCCTAATGTGCCGCTATCAGAAGCGATCAGGCTGGGTGAACGAGATGGACGCGCTCGCCTGAGCGTCGGGACAGTGAGGTCATACGTCATTGCGATGTCCTCGCTCTTCAACTGGGCAGTGAAGATCAGGCGACTGATGGACTTCAACCCGGCGATCGGGCTCGCCGGTCCTGCTACCATCACCGTGCAACGTCGCGGCTTCAGCCCATCTGAGCTCATACAGCTCTTTGACAGCCTGAAGCAGTTCAAGGGCTCCCCCCAGCCATCGAGGTATTGGGTCCCGGCGCTGTGCCTTGGCGGAGCCCGCTTGGGCGAAATCTGTCAGCTAAAGACCGCGGACGTGAAGATCGATGACGGGGTAGCCTATCTGGATCTCTCACTCTTCAAGGATGGGATCCGGTCCAACGATAAAAGGCTGAAGAACCGCGCCAGCGAACGAGCAGCCCCCATCCACCCGATCGTCATCGGTGCCGGCTTTTTAGAGTTCGTGGCCGCTAGGAAGGCCGCTGGTGACGACCGCTTGTTCCCGGAGCTCCAGTTCAGCGAGTTGCATGGATATGGTGGCAAATTCTCCAAGTGGTTTGGCCTCCATCTGACAGCTATCGGCCTCAGTGACCGCACCCTCGTGTTTCACTCCCTGCGCCACCTGTTCAGGGAGCAGGCACGGAACGTCGGCCTGACTGAAGAGATCGCCGACGCGATCGGCGGCTGGACCGCGAAGACAACGGGCCGGCGATACGGGCGTCAGCATGTGGCGACGCTAGACCGCGAACTGGCGCGGATTAAGTTCCAGGGCTTGTCCTTAATTTAGGGGCTGTCGCCACAGCGATGTCATGTTCCTTGACCCGACCATGGGGACAGGTCATGCAGTGGTGCAGCCGGACACACAGCAAATGCGGATCGAGGACAGCGCCACCTAGCGTCGAGCCGACCCTGCCGCACCACCCTAGCAAGTATTCGTCTCTTTATGAGCGTCTCGTGCTGGCTGTATTTGATATGTAAACACGTGATTGCTTCTGTTGCGGCTAACGTTGCTACCCTGTTTCTTGACATTCGCGGCGATCCGTGAGATGAACACTATCAATAGCGAACGTACGCTGTTCTGCGCGTCAAACTATACGACGCCTCATCTCCCAAAATCCCAACAGCCGACGCCCTTTCGGGCGCAAGGAGCAATAGTGAATTTCGAAAACATGCCTCACGCCGACGCCACGGCTTTGCTGTCGACCATTTGGTTGAAGACGTTGAACCAGGAGATCTCAGCCTTGGCCGAAAAGAAGGGGGTCCTGCCTGGTGCCATGGACGACGTCATCGAACGCGCGCGCGGCCACTTTGTCCTGAGCGCCAACGGTGATCTTCGTGGGAAGGACGGCATCACACCGCATGGTTGGCTTGCCTTCGTGCTGCCTCGCGCTGCGCCGCATCTGTACGGCATCGATGCTGAGGCGGACCCGGAATACAGCCAGCCCCAACCGACAGCTCCGCGGGTGAGTGCCCGCGAGCGGCTCGACCAGGCCAACGGTGCGCCGGGGGTGCGGTTCTGATGGTCCACGAGATCGATGGCATCGAACTGGTGACGTTCGACTATTTCGCCAACAAACTTCCAGACTCGAGCAGTCGCAACGTCGAACATCTTTCAAAGAAGGGGAAGTTTCCCGCCTATATCCGGCTCAGCGAACGGGGGCCCGCTCGCTGGCGTCGGGACCTCGTGGACCAGTGGTTCGAGAAGGTACTTGCTCCGATCCTGGCAGCACGGGCGGCAGGCTCATGACCGCTTCATCAGCATGGCTGGACGAGGATGACTTCTACGACGCGGAGTTCCTCGAAATGGACGTGATTGCGGCCCTCCGCCGCTACCGTGAACACTACGGCCACCTGGCCTCTAGCGCTGACTGGCGCCACGCCCCTTGGAACCCGGAGATCAAGCTCGCTCTGCTGGTGGACAACGTGTTCAGCCGGGCGATGCAAAGCCGGAATACAGGCTGGAGGATCAAGCTCGACCGCTCGGCCGGCGGGCCGGTGAGTGGCCTTATCCTCTCGAAACAGGGGCAGGCCGCAGTCCTCAAGATCGAGCTGTCATGCGAACTTATCCGCATGTGGACGGGCGACCGGGTGGAACTGCCCCCTCTGTTCTTCGACCAGGGAGGCCAACCTATCATCCGCCAGGTTGCGGTGCTCTGCGCCGACTTCTTCGGCGATTCCGATGGTATTATGCCAAAGGTCGACTAGACCGAGCTCGGGCATCCAAGCTGCACTCTCACATACTAACAGTCAGCGCTGAAGATCCAGCGCCTACTGACTGCCTGACCGCCTGAGAGCGACCAGACACCCCCTTTACATTTTTTAGAAAGGAACCGCGCAAGCGGCACTAATCCATGCGTTTGAAGCCCAAGCCAACCTCAGACAGCGTGCGGAAGGAAAACCCCCGCCTGCACTACAAGATCGCAGACTCACAGCAGAAGACGATGGAGTACTTCAACCACCGCACCGGTCAGGTGAAGGTCGGCGGCAAGGTGCGGTTCATCGACACCGAAGATGACAAGGCCGGCTTCTACACCCGTGCTGACGCCGCAATCCTGTTTGGCCACCTCAAGGTCCTCGCCTGGACCGGAGAGGAAGTGAGCGCCTTTTCCTGGTGGCTTGCGCAGGATGATCGCCGCCAGTTCAGCGGGGTGACCTTCGACCCCGACCTGACCAAGGTGCCGAAGCATCTCTTCAATCTCTGCAAGGGCTTCAATGTGAAACCCTCCGCCAAGGCCGGAGGGTGGAGCATTCTGCAGGACCATATCCTTCGGAACTTGTGTCGGGGTGACAACGAGGCCTACCACTGGCTGCTCGACTGGTGCGCTCACCTGTTCCAGCGTCCGGGTATCAAGATCGGTGTCGCCCCGGTCCTCTACGGCAGCAAGGGCTGCGGGAAGAGCCTTTTCACGGGCATCTTGGCCGAGTGCGTCGGGCCACAATACTCGCCAGTGGCCGACAACCCCGATCTTCTGACGGGGCGCTTCAACGGTCACCTGGCTGAGGCGCTGCTGATCCGCGCCGAAGAGGCGATCCACGCCAAGGATCCTCGGCATGTCTCGCGGATGAACAACCTCATCACCGGCGTGGATTTTCAGATCGAGCGCAAGGGCATCGACGCCGTGGCGATCAAGTCAAAGGCCAACCTCATCTTCTCCACGAACATGCTGCACTCCGTGCCGGCGTCCGGGGATGAGCGCCGCTATTTCGCCCTCCACTGCGGTGACGAGAATAGGCAGGATGGAGCCTTCTTCGACGCTCTGATGAGCCAGATGAACCGCGGCGGATACGGTGCCTTCATGCACGACCTCCTCCAGCGCGACATCTCGAAGACGAACTTCAGGAAGCCGCCGTCCACCCCACTGCTCTCGATCCAGATCATTTCGTCGATGACGGGTCTCGATCGCTGGTGGGCGTCTGCGCTCGCCATGGGCACGCTCCCCTTTGTTCAGGCTCCAGAGATCGACTGCGATGAAAGCATCGAGTGGCCTGAAGAGGGTGCCTTTGAAGTTTCGACCTCGCTGCTCCAACAAAGCGCCACAGCCTTCACCCGCAACTATGCCGGCCCACCGACGCCGGAAGCCGTCGGCAAATACCTCATCACCGAGGTGAAAGGTCTGACCAAAGGGCGTCGCCAGCGCGACCGCGAGCGCGCCCGCACATACGTGTTCCCGCCGCTGGCGGAGTGCCGTGAAGACTTCCTGTCGTCACGGCCGGGGCTGCTGTTGGAACACATCACCGATCCTGTGCCAGACGTCCGCAGGGATAACCTCGGCTCCAACGTGGTGCCCCTTCAGAAGGTCGCCTAGAGAGGCCAGGGCCAGGTTCAGCGATGAGCCTGGCCCTCTTGCTATCCTGACGGCCCCCCACCGGCGGCGTCGGGATGCCGCCATGCACGCCCGTTCCTAAACCCGTCCAGGACCGCGTCGGGACTGGTGGCCAAGGTGGCCAGGTTTTTTCAGATTCCGGGAATTAGAATACCCTGAGGTCAAACGCCGTCCGCCTCCCAACTGAAAATTCCCCCGGTCACCCTGGCCACCTTTGACCTCTCCGCGTGGGCGCACGCTCCGTCCGCGGCAGCGTTAGAGGGCAAAATCTCGGCATTAACGATCTCTGTTCGTTGAGCGCTCACGGTGCCGGGGCTACCGTATACAGGCAAACGAACGTTAGCCCGTATACGGATCCCTGGATGAAACCGCCGACCGCTGTCTCTTACCTTCGAGTTTCCACCTCGAAGCAAAGTTCGTCTGGACTCGGCCGCGAGGCGCAGCGCGAAGCAGTCTCGCGCTATCTCGCGGGCTGCGGGTGCCTTCAGATCGCAGAGTTCGTCGAAACGGAAACCGGAAAGGGCGTAAATGCGCTCGCCCGCCGGCCGCAGCTGCGAGAGGCGCTTGCCCTGGCGAAACGTGAAGGAGCTACTCTCGTGATCGCCAAGATCGACCGCCTCGCTCGCAACGTTCACTTTGTGAGCGGGCTAATGGAAACTGGCGTTCCGTTCGTGGCCACCGACATGCCACATGCGGACAGGTTCCAACTTCACCTATTTGCTGCTCTGGCTGAGAAGGAAGCGGAGCAGATCAGCAGGCGAACCAAGGAGGCTCTGGCCGCAGCGAAAGCTCGCGGCATCCGACTGGGTCGAAACGCAGAGGTGCTATGCGTAAAGCACAAAAGCGACGCTCGGGACCGGCTTCGGCCTTATGTTGAGCGGCTCAGAGGCCTGGTCCGCTCCGGACATTCGGTGCGCGGAATTGCGGAAGCGTTGAATGCCGCAGGGCTGCCGTCTCCCGGGGGAGGTCGGTGGCACATAGCTACCGTCCAGCGCGCCTTGGCACGACTGTAAACGCCGAAAAGAGGTGCCCGAGGGACCCGAGGGGGCGGTGGTCGGGGGAGCAGCGCCGCAACTCCTGGCGCCTCCGAATTCCATTGAACTCTAGGGCGTTCCACAGTCGAAATAACTGCTGCTTCAACCTTGTCCCTTCTCACTTGGTAGTAGAAGGTCGTTCAGATCTACCGGTGGTTGGGGGTCAGGGTGGCGCGTTATAATCCGCATCGAAATATCGAACCCGTCCTCGCTGCGGCAGCCCAGTGGCGCGATCAGTGCCTGCTCAGCGACGACTCCATACTGACCGACGAGCAATCCGTCTGGACTCAAACGAATATTCAGGAGCTGAAGTCAGCGTTCATCGGAAATCCCGACGAAGGCGGCGACTCCTTCGTGATGAAACTGCGCGGGCAACTCAGCTCTGCCGGTCCAGGTGTAATCCAGCTCGCGTCCGAGATGCTCTGGGTCATGCTGTTGTTCCCCTCCAACATTGGAGCCGACAAGAAGCGGGAGACTATCGAGGCAATCGCATCATGGGCTCCGGGTGGGCGCCAGCTAAAGCCCAATCTCCTCGGAGATGATGTTCTCGCGGGCATCGGCTCGACGGGGGTCGGATTCAACACGCATCGCTGGCGTGAACTCGCCTACCTCATCACAATCGCTGAGGCCGCCAAGGCGCTTGGGTCCGCTGAACGCGAAGCGGCTTTCAAGGACCCTTGGGCCTTCGCCCGCTTCCTTGCGAGCGTTTCTGTTGACGGTACGCGACAACTCTCGCACGTCCTCGAGTACCTGCTTTTCCCAGATACTTTCGAGCGCGTCTCCACGGGCGAAGATAAGCGGAAAATCATCGTCGGTCTTACGGACGAAGATCCCCGGCGGGTGACCCAATGGGATCGCGAAGCCCGGGATCGCCGGCTGCTCAAGCTCCGCCAGGAACTCGGCGAAGAGAGAGGCAACAGAGACTTTGATTTCTACGAGGCGGAGCTTGCCGGCCGATGGCAGAACGCAAAGGCTGAAAAGAACGCTTTGTTCGCCGGAATAACGGCGGAAGATCTCCGTCTTCTCAGAGAGTCGCGGCGTCATGCGAAATACGCTGAGCTGACCACCGACGAGCTTCATGGATATCAACGTATTCACAAAGCATTGGGACAGCTCGGTGGGGTCGTCCTGGAAATGCTTGGCGGCTCAGGTTTCCAAGTCAGCCTTACGTCCGGTTATACGCCCCAGAGCGGCGTTCGCGGTTACATCCCCAAAGACCTTTGGTTCGGCGTGTATGCAAAGGCCAACGACGAGGCATTTGGCGGCCATCCGCAGATCTTCATGATCGCTTCGGAACGAGGCCTGGAGTTCGGTTTCGCCGCAGTCACTCATCCGAGCGATTTCTCGAACGCCCTTTTCAAAAACAAGGTGCGGGACGCCGCTCCGGCAGTCTTCAACCTCCTTCCGGCGCCGCACGATCCTGTGGCCATTGAGCTGGAAGCGAGCCTAGCTGGTGGTCCGGTTCAGTGGGACTATCGGGTCAAACAGCGCCTTGAACCCCACAAATCAGACCTCGACAGCGTCCACAGTTGGCTGAAGCGTCTTCGTGACATGCGGGACTTTCGGGACGCTGGCGGGAGCATCTCGGGCTATTTAACCGAGACTGAAGTCGACGCAGCAGACCTCGTCGAACTTGTGCGCTCGATGACGTTGGCGTTCCGGCCAATCATGGAGAGGGCGCAAGCCGGTAAAACCGTGAGCACACAGCCATCCCCTGCCCCTTCAGCGCTCCCCTCTCGGTCCATAGGGGACACGCTTGCTAGCGCCATATCGCAGCTCGAGAAGGCGAGGAAGCAGCCTTTCGAAACTGTGCCGGAACTCTGGGAAACCATGACGACGGTGGTTGAACTCCTGGACGCCCTTCCGTCCGTAAAGTCTCGGCCGCAGATTTTCGCAAAATGGTCACTTGGCAAAGGCGTTTGGGCCAAGGTTCCCTGGATTGCTTTGATGAACCGCAATGTGACGACGTCGACCCAGGAAGGTCTGTACGTTGTGTTCCTCGTCGCCGAGGACCTGTCCCGCATCTACCTGACGCTCAACCAGGGCATGACCCAGCTGGTGAAACTCAACGGCGAAGCGGGAGCCGTGCGGATCCTCCGGGAAAGAGCGAGCGCGTATCGGGCGGCCGTCAGCGAACTCGCCAGCCACGGCTTCACCTTAAGCGACCAAATCGATCTAAAGACGGACAATTCGCGCGCCAAAAACTACCAACCCAGCACGATCGCATTCGCGGAGTTCGCGATCGACCACCTGCCAACAAACGAGGCGCTTGAGGCCTTTCTGGAACCTCTTCTTGCCGCCTATGACCGATTGGTCGACGCCGAAGACGGAGACGCTGAGCCCGTTATGGAGGAATATAAAGAAGCCGCCGCGGAAGCTGCGCCATTTTCGATCGACGACGCAATGGAGAAGCTGTTCCTAGACCGGGAACAGTTCGAGCAAATCCTCACCGTTTGGCAGCGGAAAAAGAACATTGTCCTTCAGGGCGCACCGGGGGTGGGCAAGTCGTATATCGCGCGGTTTCTGGCCTATACGCTGATGCGACGGCGTGACGATGCCCGGATCGAGAACATTCAGTTCCACCAGTCCTACAGCTACGAGGATTTCATTCAGGGCTTCAGACCCACCGAAAGCGGCGGCTTTGAGCGGCGAGATGGCGTGTTCTATCGCTTCTGCAAGAAAGCTGCGGCTGATCCGACCAACGTCTACGTTTTCATCATCGATGAAATGAACCGAGGGAATCTCTCCAAGATCTTTGGAGAGCTCATGCTCCTCATCGAGGCCGACAAACGCAACGCCGGTTACGGAACCCAGCTCGCCTACGCCCGGGAGGGCGAAGCTAAGTTCTATGTCCCTGACAACCTGCATGTCCTGGGCATGATGAACACGGCAGACAGATCGCTCTCTATGGTGGATTACGCGCTAAGGCGTCGCTTCGCATTCGTGACCCTCGAGCCGGCATTCTCGAGCCCTCGGTTTAAAGCGTCGTTGGCTGAACAGGATGTAACCGACCACATCGTAAATCGCCTGGTATCCAGAATGGTGTCGCTGAACGACGAGATCGGTGCTGACTCAGTCAACCTCGGACCGGGCTATAGGATTGGACACAGCTTCTTCGTGCCCAAGGACTCCGTCGGCGACAGCGAAGCTTGGTACCGGGAAGTGGTTGAAACGGAGATCGCCCCGCTCCTTGAGGAGTACTGGTTTGACGCTCCTGATAAAGCCTCGACTTGGACTGCCGAGCTGCTGGCCACTCCGTGACCATTCCGATCAGGAATCTGTATTACCTCTTCAGCTACGCCTGGGCGCAGTTTCCCGGAGGTGACGCAGTCGAGGTCGGGATCGACAAATGCCCTGATTTGCAGAACCTCTTCGGAAAGGTTCTGACTGACGGCGTGAACCGCCTAATGCGGCGTGGTCTTGATCGAGGCTACCGGGTCCACACCGAGGAAACTCGGTCGCCTCGTGGCCGGCTCCAAATGGACCAGATCGTGAAGGAGCAAACGCTGCGCCGGGGTGCCGTGATCTGCCAGTACGATGACCTCAGCCATGATGTCCTGCACAACCAGATTATCAAGGCGACCGCTCGCGTTCTAAGCCGTGGTCCCACAATGGGTACTGAGCTGGCTCACAGCCTGCGCATGGTCGAACGTACGATGGCCAATGTATCCGACGTCAGGCTTTCGGCCGACCTGTTCCGCAGGGTGCAGTTGTCCCGCCACAACGGCCAGTACGCCGTCCTCATGAAGCTATGCGAATTTGTCTTCCGTTCCACGCTTCCTGAAGAAGGTGGATCGGGCGCTCGGTTCGCGGACGTCCTGAAAGACGAAGTTCGAATGTCGAAGATTTTTGAAGAGTTTCTTCGTAATTTTTATCGACACGAACAGTCGGAATATCAAGTTTTTGCCGGAGCACTTCAATGGGATTCCGCCGGCACAACCGATGCTCTGGCCATGCAATATCTACCGAGAATGCTGACAGACATTACCCTTCGAAATCAAAATCATGCGCTTATCTTCGACGCGAAGTTTTACTCGAAGCCGTTCAAAGAGCACCACGGCTCAACTAAGATTTCTTCTGGCAATCTCTACCAGCTGCTTACCTACCTTCAGCACGCCGGCCGCACCCACCTGGGGCGCGAGATCCGCGGTGGACTAATCTACGCAGCCGTGGGTCAACCGTTAAGTCTCTCATACAAACTGCTAGGCTACCCGGTTCGCGTTGAGGCTGTCGATCTGAGTAGGCCGTGGCAAGATATCCGCCGGACCCTTCTCTCACTGGTGATTGCCGAGGCAGACTTAGATTTGATTACAACAGCCGAAGTCGGCTGAGGATGCCCGTCCAGCCCCCTCGCCTATTCAAGTATCTGTCGTTGCCCCGCCTCTCTCAAATCTTGGGCGACTTGAATATCCGTTTCACCCAGCCTGGGCACCTGAACAATCCACACGAGCTCAGCGTGATGCTAAATGCTGAGACGATCCAGGTCGACTTCTATAACCACATGGTCGCTGGCGGCTCCCCGCCCGCGGAGGCAGCTGACATCGCTCGACGCAATGCTCCGGCTCTCGTCATTGACCTCGCCAAAACCGTCGAGCGGCAACGCGCAGATCTGGGCGTGCTGAGCCTGTCCGCTGACGAAGACAACATGTTGTTGTGGGCGCACTATGGAGACGAGCACCGAGGCGCAATCATCGAGCTAGACGCCGAACAAATACTCATTTCCGATCCTAGCCCCCAGGCGGTGCAGGCGCTTCTACAGGTTCAGTACGAGTCTAGCCGGGTCGATTTCATAGCTCGGGACCTTCCCCTTTGGATGACAGTGTCTTTCAAGAGCGAGCCTTGGGCATATGAGCGTGAGTGGCGGTTGGTCAGGTCGCTGGAACTGCTTCGCGAGAAGGCTCCCAGTATCCACGTAGCGGAAATCCCTGCCGCCGCGATCAAGCGGGTCGTCTTTGGCGCTAGAGCTGACGCTCGAGCGGAAGAACCAATCTACAACGCTGCGAAAACGCGACCCGACTTGAAGCATGTGGTCTTCGAGAAAGCGTGGTTCAGTAGCAGCTTGACGAAAGTAGAGAGAACTCCGGTCGAGCAGTTTGGCTGGACGATCCTCCACGGCGAACATCACTTCGGGGACGATTGGCGATTGATCCGGCAATGGGCCGACCTCGACGCCATGCAACGATCGGAGTCGGCAGACGTCGCTGCAGCAGCGCAAAAGGCCGCACGTGAGGCAGAAAGCCATGCAGCAAAAATTCGCAACCCTAAGGCGTGAGCGCCTAAGCGCGACCAACCTTATTCATTGAGACCTTGATGTCCGCTTCCCTCCTGTCGTCCTACGATCAGCCTACCAAAGAAAGGGCCCGGAGACTTTCCCTCACGCGTGCGGTTGAGTTGGTAACGTCACGTCGCGAAGCCGCTGCGATTGTGCCGGGCGACTATCCTGAGCGCGTTCGCGAGGCCCTACTGAGCAGCGAGACCGAGGGCGACAGGATGGCGGGCGCTGCCTGCAAAGACGAAGACCTGACTTCCTGGCGCAGCTTCCGCGCCGCGGCCATCGGAGCGCGCATGCCGGGCGAGATCACAGTCGCTTACTTGGCTGGGCCCGAACCGCAGAACGACCTCGCGGTTCTACTGGAGCTGGGTGTGCGACCGGAGAACATTTGGGCGTTCGAGGCCGATGAGAATGCCGCGACCCAGGGCCTGGGCACGCTGCGCGAGTTGAGGGCGCGCGGAATCAAATTCATCCCCGCGAGCATCGAGGACTTTTTCATCGCCACACCCCGGCGTTTCGACATCATCTATTTCGATGCGTGCGGCCCATTTCCAAGTCGTAGCTCCAACACGGCTCGGGTCCTGGCAACAATGTTCCGGCACTGCGCTCTGGCACCGTTGGGAGTCCTCGTCAGCAACTTCGCCCGGCCGGACGTGTCCGGCCCTGAGGATCTTGATCGCTACAGCTTTCTGGTAGCTGCCTACCTGTACCCCAAGAGTTTTCTTGAATCGGAGAATGGGGGCAGTGTCGAGGGCCCTCAGGCCCATAGCTACGCATTCAATCTTTCACCCGATGCCGTCGAAGAATGGGGTGAAGACGAGCCGCCCAAGGACTTCGTCGAAGAGGTTAAGTCCGACTTCGAACGCTACTATGGCCTGTTCATCACGCGCAGTCTGATGGACCTAGCGACCATCGTCGCGCCGATGGCCCGTCTGCTGAGCAGCGATCTGTGGAAGGTCGCTTTCAAGGCTGATCTTGATGCCGCCATCGCTCGAGGAAAGCGCTTGGTGATCTTCAACGAAGAGGCGTTTGGCGCTGACGAGGACGATGGTGTTGAGGTCAAGTCGGCCGCAACCGAAGCGGCTTTCCCCGGGGAGTCCGCCGTCGTCGAAGGATTGGCGGGCGGGGCTGAACTCGCTGAGGAGAGATCCATCGAGCTTCCGGATTCTGACGGTGACGCTGTAGTGGACTCCGATTTGTTTTCCTTGATTTGGACGTTGGCCGCGTGTGGTTTCTACCAAGTCGACATCAATTTCGGTGCGCCACCTATAGGTGCCAAGAAGCTCGTCAGGGATTGGCACAACGCCCTCGTCGGAAAGCTACATATCCAGCACGTCAAAGATCTCAAAGATCTTATCTCGCTCTACTACGCTTGGCGCCATGATCAGGCCTTGTGGTCGGAGGCGATGCTTCGCATCGGCCAGTTTCCATACCAGGAAAGCATGCCTTTCCTTTGCGACGTCCCTACATCCGAAATCGGATTCTACCCGGCATTTGCGCAGCTAGCCTATCCCTCTCACCCGAACGTTCGTGAGACGCGGCGTTTCCGCTACGTTGCCGAGAACAAGGTGACGCCCATGTTCATGGACGTCATCGCATTTGACGAGTGCCGTTACGTCCACGACTGGATTTCGGCCCTTCACCTTACTCCCGAGGATTGGGACGACCTCTCGGCTCAGCTGACTTTCCGTTTTGCGCTCGACGGTATTGCCAAGGACAAGCGCTGGCTTGGCAACGACTTCCTCTATGGCTGCCATGTAGTAGGTGAATGTGCGGACTTCCCGATGAGTGATTTAGCCTTAAGAGAGGATTTGTCTCCTAACTCGCCGAGCATCGCCTAGCGCGACGCTGTCGAACTGCCGTAGCAGTTGCCCTCCCTGCAGCGGGGCAAACACATCGAGGCGATCCATTTGTGCCCGCGCGTTTGGCTTCAACTCCGGCAGCGTTGTTCCCGTGATTGAGCCGCCCGTTCATTTGTGGATAGCGCACTTCTGCTGCGCACGGGACCAGCCTCCACCAAACACCGACCTTGCGTTCAGGCCTAGAAGTGGACAGCTAAGCCTAGCGTGCGGTGGGAGGGCAAGCCATGCAGATTATCCAGAAGACCAACGGACCACTGTTTACAGTCATCCCCTCCCAGCGCGGGCCGTTCCCGATCGTTAATACCGCCTATTTTCTCGTGCGCGACAATTGGGACGATCACGGGTTCAAGACCCAGTACAATCTCTTTCGCTCAAAAGATCAGCAGAGGTTAGGCGACGTCAAGATCCTGAAGCGCGGCCAGGCCGAAACGAGCCTCGGCATTTTGCCAGACGGCCTCCTAACAGCCCTGCCACCTGACTACTGCTCGCTCGGCCAATCGCTCGATTATTACGAGCGGCTTGCGGAACTAGACCGCGCAGAGCGCGACGCCATCCTCGGGGCGCTGAGGGACGCGCTGTTGGATCCCGACCACGCTTCGTCGTTTCAAGCCGAACGTGGCTGGTCGATATCAGTCCGCCGCGATCTTCAAGACTTCGAACGATTGGCGACAGTGCTGCTCACTAAAGACTTCTCTTCGCTGGTCGGCATGTCTCTCCAAATGCAATTTCTACCGGCCGGCTGGACGTCGCCGCTGCATCTGGACTTCGACGCTCCCTCAGAAAATTTCGCTGGAACAAGGGCTAGGGGCGGGTCGTCAAACCGGCACAAGCTGCCGCGCCGTGTCGCCGTCCTGACCGGCCAAAATGGCTCCGGAAAGAGCACCTTACTAGCGCGCATGGCGCGCGTCCTTCACGCTTCGCCCACCGACCGGCGGAGCTCCCGCCTGCAGGACCTTGGTCGCGTCGAACCTCCTGGGGTGGGCTTTACCCGCATCCTGACGGTGTCGTTCAGCGCCTTCGATGCCTTCGAGGTGCCTGGCGTTGATGCTGCAGAACGTCGCCAGATCGCTAGCGAAATGCGCGCGGGGACCGGACGCTATGTCTTCTGTGGGCTTCGAGACATCGCAGCTGAACTGGAACAAGAGCTGGCGCAGGCGGAGGCCAGCAAGGATTCGTCTGCTGAGGAGACCTCCGGCGGAGGATGGGGCGAACGCCGGGCCGACAGTCTGCTCAAGACATTGGACGAACTTGCAGGCGAGTTTGCTCGGACCATCGCGCGCATCAACGTCGACATCGATCGCCAGTGGCTTCTGTCGTCGGCGGCCGATCTCCTCTTGGCAGACCCCTCATTCAGCGACGTAACCCCTCGCGGGCTCGACACCCTGCTCAGCTCCGATCCCAAATCTGCCTTCTTAAAATGGAGCACCGGCCACAAGATTGTACTCTTCACCCTGGCCTCCCTTGTGGCCTACGCAGAGCCGAGGTCGATGGTATTTTTGGACGAGCCGGAAGCTCACTTGCATCCCCCACTCCTGGCTGCCCTGATGCATGCAATTCGCTATGTCCTAGAAGACCTAGACGCCTTCGCTGTGGTGGCGACGCATGCGCCGGTGGTAGTTCAGGAAACGCTGTCGCAGCACGTCTTCGTCGTGCGACGTGAAGGGCGTGCATTCGGTCTCGTCGCTCCTGCAATCGAAACGTTTGGAGAGAGTATTGGCACGGTGACCGATGAGGTCTTCGGCCTCACGACCGAGTCAACTGACTATCACACGGTCCTCTCTGGTTTGTGGACCCGATTCAGGTCGGTCGATGCCATCGAGGTCCTGTTCGAAAAAGGCCTGAGTCTTCAGGCCCGCGCGTTCCTGATGACGTTGGCCGCCCGCGAGGCGACGCAAGTCTGATGTGGACGCTGCCCCAACCCACGGTCGACGACGCGTCGGATGACCTCACTGCTGCGCTCACGCTGAGGGACGGCACTTCGGTCTATCCGCTTTCGCCGCAGGAGCGTGCGGCCGTCTTTGCTGTCTACCAAGCTTATGATGCGCTCGGCGGCCAGCCCGGCGACGGCCTGGTTCCACCTGCGCTCAGCGACGCCACCCGGACGGCGCTTGAGACCGCGTATGGCCAAGTTCAAATCAACGGTCGCTTAGCGGCGCTTCGTGACCGCCTGCTTCTCAGCGTGAACGTTTGTCCTCTCTGTGGCTTCGGTGAGCCCCGCGAACTTGACCATTACCTGCCAAAATCGGTTTACAAGGCGCTCGCCATCTACGCCCGCAACCTCGTTCCTTGCTGTTCCGGCTGCAACAACGCCAAACGCGCCCTCGATCCCGCGCAGGGTCGCAGGTTCATACACCCCTATTTCGCTGCACTTCCGGCCCACACATTTCTTAGGGCCACTGCCCAGTTCGCTGACGGGAAGCTCACCGTAACCTTCGCGATCGCATCGGATGGGCTCGATCCGGCGTTGGCGGACGCTCTCAACCACCAGCTCGAGCGTCTCAGGCTGAACGACCGCTACGACCGTCAGGTGAACACCTTCCTGTTCGGCATTGCGTCCGGTCTCGAAGACCTCCTGGAGGATCGCTTTCACGCGGAGCTGCGCGCCTTCTTCACCCGGTCGGCCGCTCGCATGGCCGTCCGGTTCGGATTGAATGACTGGCGGCCCGCGACCCTTAATGCTCTCGCCGGCTGCGACGCCTTCATCCAAGGAGGAGCCCTTGTCTATTTTGGCCAGAACCCAGCGTATGGCGGTTGACCCAGCCCAGGCTCAGTCAATCCGTCCGGGAAAAGTCCGGCGCACGATGTCGTACGAGCGTCAAACGGTGCGAGAGAACGGAACCTTGGCCCTGGCTCTGGACCGCATGGACGAAACCCGCCTAGGTTGCTGCCCATGACTGCGGAGCTTGAGGACGAGCTGTCCCGGATTACCTATGACGACCTGCACGCCGCCTTGACGGGCTCGCCGGAGACCCTCGGCGTGCACCTCGAGCTGATCGAACGCGACATCGAGGTCGACGGTCACTCGGTCCGGATCCACTGCCACTGCCTGACTGTCGACGCCAACGGCCGTGTGCAGCCTAAACGGTTGGCGGCGTTCATGCGCAACGTGGTGGCCGACTACGCCATCCCGCGGTCCAAACTCGCTGCCGCCAAGAAGCGTGACGCTGAGTTCAACAGCACGGAAGCCGTAGCGGGACTCCTTGAACAGGCCAGACGTTCCTTTACCGATCTGACGAAGACGGGCGAGGGCGGCGAGATGCTGCTGTTTCTGCTCGCGGAGCGCTATCTCGGCATTCCCCAGATCCTTTGCAAGATGGATCTAAAGACGGACACCCGGATGCATTATCACGGTGCCGACGGGGTCTACGCGGGTGTAACTGACGACGGCATACTCAAGCTGTATTGGGGCGAGTCCAAGATCTACAAGTCCGCCTCGGACGCGATCCGGGATTGCTTAGCGTCTCTAGCGCCATATCTCGTGCAGCCGGAGCACGACGGTGCCGATCGGGAGCGTGACCTCATCCTCCTGAGTGACAAAGCCGACCTGAGTAATCCCGCTCTGACTCAGGCGCTTAGACAATATTTCGATCTAAGCTCTCCACTGTCCCGGCGGGTGCGCTACTGCGGCGTCGCCTTGGTCGGATTCACCTCGGACTTCTACCCCGGCGACGACGCAAAAGCGGCCGCCGACGAGATCGCGACGGCGGCGAAGGAGGCGCTCACCGAATGGAGAAAGCAGATCGGCGCGCGGCTGACGGCGGAGAAGCTGCAAGCCTTCGAGATTGAGATTTTCTGCCTTCCGCTCCCCTCCGCTGACGAGTTCCGCTCAGACTTCCTCGAAGCGATGGGTCTGACCCGGTGACGCTTCCGGAGTTGCAGGCGTGGCTGCTCGAGGAGGGCGTTCGGGAACAACTCGATGTCCTCACGCGAAGGATCGTTCGAACGGAAATCGACAATCTGGCCGAGGAGGTGACGAAGGAGCCGGACTTGGACTGGTCGCATCTCCTGCTGGCAGCAAGTATCCTGGCCCGGTCCGACACACGGGTTTATCAAGAGGCGGCCCTGCGGGTCGCCACTGCCGCCGTCTCACTTTCTTCAGACGAGGTCGTGCGAGACGCGGGCGCAGTCCTCATGGACAAGCTTGTAAACTTCCGGGCCGTCGACCTCGCTCAGGCCCGCGGCCGCATTGACGACGACCTCGAGTCACGTTTGGGCTCCGGCCTGCGCCTCGAGGCTCAGCGCCGGCGGATGGATCACTCTGTCCTGGTCGAGTCGACCGGCCACTGGCTTCAGGTCAATGATTTCCAGCAGCGGTTCTGGGAAGACGCCAGCACGCATCAATGGCTGTCCGCCTCGGCACCCACGGCGTCGGGCAAAACCTTTCTCGTCCTTCAGTGGTTGCTGGACCAGCTCCGCGCAACGGAGGCACGTGTCGCCGTCTACCTGGCGCCAACGCGGGCACTCGTGTCGGAGATCGAGACCGCCCTAAACGCCGCTGTGGGTGTCAAAGCGGACATCGAAGTGTCCTCCTTGCCCTTGCGCGAGAAGTTCGATGCGGCCACCGCTGGCGGCAAGAGGCTGATCCTAGTCTTTACGCAGGAGCGATTGCATCTGCTGATCAACGCCCTCGGCGAGGCGGTGGGCATGGACCTTCTCATCGTTGATGAAGCTCACAAGATCGGCGACGACCATCGCGGCATAATCCTGCAGGACGCAATCGAGCGCGTCGCCCGCGCCAATCCGTCGCTCAAAGTCGCCTTCATCAGCCCGGCGACTCAGAATCCGGGCGAACTCCTCGCCGACGCCCCCCCCTCTGCAGACGTCGCCAGCGTGAACAGCGACGCCCCGACCGTTTTGCAGAACCTGATCGTCGCCGAGCAGGTCCCGCGCAAACCCAAGCAGTGGCATCTGGCGCTCAAACTGCCCGGCCGCGAGCTGCCCATCGGGACCCTGAAGCTGACGAGTTCGCCTGCCGGCCTTCGCAAGCGGCTGGCGTTCATCGCCGCGGCGGCGGGCGGCGAACGAACCGGCACGCTGGTGTACGCTAATGGTGCAGCCGAGGCGGAAGAGGTGGCGGACTTCATTTCTCAACTGGTCGCCGATCCCGAGGCCGTAGACCCCGAACTCGCGGAGCTGTCCGATCTCGTCCGCAAGGGCGTTCATCCCAGATACGGTCTGGGGCCCCTCGTAGAGCGGGGCGTCGCCTTCCACTACGGCAACATGCCGTCGCTCATCAGGACCGAGGTGGAACGGCTCTTCCGCTCTGGTAAAATCCGCTTCCTCGTCTGCACCTCCACGCTCATTGAAGGGGTCAACCTGTCGTGCCGGACGATCGTGGTGCGCGGCCCCCGCAAAGGCCGGGGCAATCCTATGGAACCGCATGATTTCTGGAACCTCGCAGGTCGCGCGGGCCGATGGGGCGACGAGTTCCAGGGCAACATCATCTGCATCAATCCCAATGATCTCAAGGCGTGGCCGACGGGCGTTCCGGACCGCGCTCGCTACCCGATCAAGCGCGAGAGCGACGCCGTCCTCGACACCGGAGACGCGTTCGCGGATTATCTAGAACGGCGTGCGAACGTCGTCCTGGCCGAGCTGGATGACGCTGAGCGGTTCGAGCAGGTGGGTGGCTACCTCCTCAACACCTACATGCGCCTAGGCTCTTTGTCGGACGCGGATCTGGCGCGTCGCCACGATCCGGCAACCATCGCCCGTCTGGAGGCCAGCCTTGAGACCCTCGCCGCCTCGGTCGAAATCGACCACGCGGTGGCCGCTCGGCACTCGGGTGTCAGCGCTCTGAGTTTGCAGACCCTCCTTAACGCCTTCCGCGAATATCCGCACGACGTCGAGAATCTGCTGCCTGCACCGGTCGACAGTGAGGACAGCTACGACCGCTTTGTCACCATCATGGGCCGGATAAACGACCATCTGTTCCCCGCCTTCATGCCGCGTGGCCTGGAGCCCTATCACGCCCTCATTGTCGTCCGCTGGCTTAAGGGTCATTCCCTGGCCTCGATGATCAAGGCGAACATCAAATACCACCAAGACCACAGGCGACCCTTCAAACTCCCTGTCCTGATCCGCGATACCATGGATAAGGTCGAGCAGACCGCCCGCTTTCGAGCTCCCAAATACCTGTCCGCCTACATGGACATCCTTCATGTGCACCTTCGCGCCATCGGTCGCGAAGACTTGGTCGACACGGACTTGGACATCGGAACCCAGCTGGAGTTCGGCGTCTCTAGCTTGACGCTGCTATCGCTCATGGAGCTGGGCCTGTCCCGCATGAGCGCGGTCGCCCTTTATGAGAAGATCGCCCGCGACGACCTGACGAAGGAAGCCTGCGTTGAGTGGGTGAAGGACCGCGCCAACCGGCTCGACAGCCTGGATATTCCCGCGATCATTCTGCGCGAAGTGAGCGCCAAACTCCTGGGAGGGCAATCGGGATCGGATGTCCTCTCGTTCGCCTAATCACCAAGCTACGGAGACAGACCATGCCGGCCAAACCCATGACCCTAGGGCCACTTGAGTTCGCGAAAAAAGGCGACGCGCATGCCCATTTAAAGGACATGCTCAACCGCTACGACATCGGAGACAAGGTTGGCGCGACCGACGAGGCCGTTCTCCTAGCCGCCCTGCAGAAACATCCAGAGGCGGCCGCCAAGATCGGCCCCGGCATCACGCATTTTAGCGTCCGAAGCGCTGACTTCCGGACCAAATGTTTTTGGGTCAACCGGGTCGATGGAACCACAGAGAAGTTCTCTTACCAGACGTGCATCTACGGGCAGCCTCAATCCGGTTCCGTCTGACGGGCTACCTAATGGCCTCCGTCGTTCTCATCCCAAGCCCCCGTTAAGTTCTACTACAGTGTGTAGCGCAGTTGCCGACTAGTGCGGCTACCTGGGCGTGCTGAGAGCAGATGCCGCCGCCTACCGCTATCAGCCATGTTTGGACTCGGTCACCTACCGGCTTGGTGTGTTTTTGGTGTGTACTTCGGAGCGTATGCTGGGCAGTCCAGGTCTTGAATTCGTTGATTTTTCAGCGTTGCGCTGTGGCTGTAGTGAGTTCCCTACATCACCCACCATCGTCCTGCATTGATTTCGCTAAGCAGACGTCGAAGCGCCCCGTCCGCGCTCGGAGTGATCGCTGGTCCGTTGAATGCGCAAGACAATGGGCTCTGGCCCCGATGAATCGGGTCCAGAGCGGCCAGGGACCGCGTGCGGTCCTCCCAGGTTTCTAAGGCTCGAGCATGGCAAGACACGTCACGCCATATGACGGGCTTCGGAGAAGACCTTCGCGATTGGTCGCGTCCAGCAACTGTGTCAGCTTCTGTTCATACTGGCGCGGCCAAGGACCATTGATCGTTGGCCAGAGGGAACAGACGTCATGACCCTGCGCATTCTCGTGGCACCCTCGGGCTACAAGGAATGTCTGGAGGCCGACCGGGTTGCCGAGGCGATCGCCCAGGGCGTGTTGCGGGCCCTACCCGACGCCCGGGTGACGCGCCTGCCGCTGGTCGATGGCGGCGAAGGCTTTGCCCAGGCGATGGCCGTGGCCACAGGCGGCCGGCTTCAAGCGTTCACGGTCACTGGCCCGGTCGGACAGCCGGTGGAGGCGACCCTGGGCTGGCTGGGCGGAACGCAGACACCGACAGCCGTGGTCGAGATGGCCCAGGCCGCCGGTCTCAGACTGGTTCCGGCCGATGCGCGCGACCCGATGAAGACCACCACCCGGGGTGTCGGGGAGCTGATCCAGGCGGCGATCAAAGGCGGGGCCGAACGCATCCTGGTCGGCTGTGGCGATTCGGGGACGAATGACGGGGGCGCAGGCATGGCCCAGGCGCTGGGTCTGCGCCTGCTCGACGCGGAGGGTGGCGACATCCCGCCGGGCTGTGAAGGTCTGGCCCGCCTCGACCATATCGACATCACCGGAAGGGACCCCCGGCTGGACAAGGTTCGCATCGAGGCGATCTGCAACATCACCAATGTGCTGTGCGGTCCGCGCGGCGTCGCCCGCGTCTTTGGCCCCCAGAAAGGCGCGTCGCCCGAAACGGTCGAGCGGATGGATGCTGCCCTGGATCGCTATGCCCGGGTGGTGCAGGACGCCTTCGCCATCGATGTGCGCCAGATGCCGGGCGGGGGTGCATCCGGCGGCCTGGGCACGGGGCTGAGGGTCCTGCTGGGGGCGGAGTTGCGGTCCCGCTACGATGTGGTCCTGCCCTATTTCGATCTGGATGCCCGCCTGGCCGAGACCGATCTGGTCTTCACAGCCGAAGGAGGGATCGACCTGCAGACGCCGAACGGCAAGATTCCGGTAGAGGTCGCGCGCCGGGCCAAGCTGCGCGGGTTGCCTGTCTTCGCCCTGGCCGGGGCCGTCGGCGATCCGGCGCGTATCGTCTATCAGCACGGCGTGGACGCCTTCTTCTCGACCGCCATGCGCCCCTGCCCGATGGAGATGGCCATGGCCGAGGCCGAGGCGCAGCTGATCCTGGCGGCAGAGAATGTGATGCGCACCGTCCTGGCCGGTCGGGCCATGCCGCGCGGATGACCCTGACCCACGAAACGAAAGGCCGTCGCCGACCCTGGATCCGGCTTCTGGGACTGCTGTCGGCCTTTGCCCTGCTGACGGCGCTGGTGGTGCTGCCGGCCGACCTGTTCCAGCCGGGACGGGTGGCGCTGGCTGTGTTCGGCACGGCGGTGATCCTGTGGGCGACAACGAAGATCGAGGCCGCCTGGATCGCCCTGGCGGGGGCCGTGGCCCTGGTGCTGTTCGGCGCGGCGGACCAGCGCGACGTGACGGGCATGCTGGCCGACGACATCATCTGGCTGATGATCGGGGCCTTCGTCATCGGCGCGGCCTTCGAAAGCTCGGGCCTGGCCGCGCGCCTGACCGCGGCGGTCGCGTCGCGGGCGCGCACGACCGGGCAGCTGTTCTGGCTGACGACGCTGGCCCTGATCCCGCTGACCTTCCTGATCCCGTCGACATCGGGCAGGGCGGCGGCGACCCTGCCGGCCCTCAACGGCTTCTTCGGCGTGGAGCGGGGCCGGGCGGCGGAACGCGGACGTCGGGCCTATGCCATCCTGATCCCCACCATCATCCTGGTGGCGACCACGGCGGCCCTGACCGGCGCGGGCTCGCACCTGCTGGCCGAAGACCTGTTGTATCAACGGATCGGCGAGCGGTTCGGCTTTGCGCAATGGGCCCTGTGGGGCCTGCCTTTCGCCCTGGCAGCTTCGCTGGCGTCATGCTGGGTCGTGCTGCGGCTGTTCCTGAACGGTCCGGAACGGGCGGCACCCGTTCCGCTTCTAGCCCGTAGCGACACGCCCATGAGCCGGGCCGAATGGACGACACTGGCCATTGCGGCCGTCACCTTCGGCCTGTGGTTCACCACCCAGTGGCACGGCTATCGCATCGCCAGCGTCGCGGTCGTGGCCATGATCGCCCTGACCGCCCCGCGCCTGGGCGTGCTGAAGTTCAAGGCGGCGATGAAGGCGGTGAACTGGTCGCTGGTCCTGTTCGTGGGGGCGGCGCTGGTTCTGGGCCAGGCCCTGATCAATACCCAGGCGGCCGGGTGGCTGATCGGCGCGATGTTCGACATTGCCAATCTAAACACCATCAGGGGCGGCAATGCGCCCGAGATCGCCGTCATCGCGGCCATCGCCGTGATCAGCCTGGCGTCACACCTGTTCATGACCAGCCACGTGGCCCGCACCGCAGCCCTGGGGCCGCCCTTCATCCTGATGGCCCAGACGGCCGAGCTCAATCCGGTGGCTGTGCTGTTCATCGCCACAGCGGGCATGAACTACTGCCTGACGCTTCCGGTCTGTTCCAAGGCGCTGCTGCTGTTCCAGGATGCGGATGGCGTCACCTTCCGCCCGCGCGATCTGATGCGGCTCAGCGCCATCCTGACGCCGGTGCACCTGTTGCTGATGATCGTCTTCTATTTCGCCTGGTGGAAGTGGACGGGGCTGGCGCTGTCCACCTGATGGTCAGTCGTCGTCGTCGCGGTCGTTCGCGCGGTCGACCCGGGTCACGCGACCGTCGCGGTTGATGTCGATTTCCAGCTTGCGACCCCGCTGGTCGCGACCCTCGATTTCCCAGCCTCCATCGTCCTGCTCGATCTCGTCGACCCGGACCATGCCGTAGCCGCGCGCTATCTGCAGGGCGCGGGCCTCGCTTATACCCTGACGGACCGCCGGGCGCTCACGATCCTGCGCCGTGACGGACGCCGGCAGGCTGAAGGCCAGGGCCGCGACCGTCAGGGTCAATAGGTGCAGTCTCATGGCGTCCTCCTGGTCAGCGGTCTGCCGTCAGAAATACTCGGCATTGGCCGGGCACTGGGCCGCCAGTCGCCGTGCGGTGATGGTCGCGGGGATGAAGGGGCTCCAGATACCCGCCGCCTTGACCGAGGCCCCGCCGCGGAAGCTGAACTGCTCGGCCTGATAGGTGCCGTTCAGGCGCACGCGGGCCTGACGACCACTGCGCGAGACGCAGTTGCCCTCGAACCGGGCATTGCCGTTGCCGACCTGACGCACCGGATAGGTGCACTGATAGTGGCGCGTCGACAGGCCGCCGAAGAATCGGTTGATCTCGCTGGGGCGCACGCACTTCGTCTCGGTGTCCCGCTGACCCAGGGCACTGGTGGTGTATTCCCAGTATCCAGGCAGGACCGGCGGCGCGGCCGTCGCGGCGGCCTGATAGGAGGGGCCGGCCATCGGCGCAGCGGCCGGCGCGGCCAGGAACAGGGCCCCGGCGATCACGGGCGCGGCGGTGGCCAGGACGCGGCTGAAGACACGGCTGGGCTTGCGAGACATGGCGGGTCTTTCGACAGAAGGGCGTTTCATCATTAGAGCGGATACAGGGGCGCAATTGAACGGGGCCTGAACGGGCGCGAAACCCTTGACGCGGCGGGGCACCCTCCTCTATACGGCCCCCTCTCGCGCAGGAGCCCCGTTCCTGCGCGCAATCATTTCATGCGTCCATACGCTTCGTGGACGCCTCTGCCCAAGGATAGTCCCATGTCGCGTCGCTGCGAACTCACCGGTATCGGCCCCATGGTCGGCCACAGCGTGAGCCACTCGAACGTCAAGACCAAGCGCCGCTTCCTGCCGTCGCTGAAGACGGTCAAGGTCGCCTCGGAAGCCCTGGGCCAGACCTTCAGCCTGCGGATCTCGAACGCCGCCCTGCGCACCCTGGACTACAAGGGTGGCCTGGACCCCTTCATCGTCAAGGCCCGCGACGAGCAACTGTCGATGGCCGCCCAGCGCATCAAGCGCCAGGTCAAGGCCAAGCTGGCCGAGCAAGCCACCGCCGCCTGATCGGCGACGACATCAAGATGTGAAGAGGGCCGGTGGAAACACCGGCCTTTTTCTTTGGGCGGATGGGGAACGGGGCTACCGACCTAATGCAGATCGGGCGGCACATAGGGCGGAAGCAGACGCGCTGAAGGTCCGCTGTGGGTGATGGGGTGGACGCCCCCCGACGGCATCGATGTGCCAGAGTGAGGGTGTTGAACAACACTCGAGGAGGCGTCCATGGGACAGGTTAGCACTGTTGGTCTGGATCTCGCCAAGAGCATCTTTC